>Ga0098037_1000110_pt1 | contig 56152 bp, 37 predicted proteins | sample 5_EtaG_FD_75050 | JGI IMG/M metagenome (GOLD analysis project Ga0098037, IMG submission 75050) | Marine viral communities from the Subarctic Pacific Ocean - 5_ETSP_OMZ_AT15132 metaG | ecosystem: Environmental > Aquatic > Marine > Oceanic | place: Pacific Ocean | collected 2015-01-08 | reverse complement strand
TGGCCTCGCGGAGATACATGGGTGCTAGGGGCAATCCTTTGTTGGATTTCGAAACAATGAATTATGTTATTACCTTAAGTTGTGTGTCGAAACAACAATTCAACAGTGGGTCATACAGAAGAAATCCAGGAGTTGTTATTGCCAAGACAGGCGGTAAAGGAAGACAAGGCACAGGCCCATTATCATATGATTATTATATTGAAAGATTAACAGTAAGGAGCACTGTTGCTCCTACCCCTAGTGCTTTTGCCACTAATGCATACCAAGTATTTTTTGACATAACAGAACCATTAGGAGTTGATTTGATCCCTGCTCTTATACAAGCCGCGATGCAACAAGGATATGAAAATCATTTATCCGCAGTGTATGTGTTAAAAATTGAATTTGTCGGTAATGATGACAATGGTGTGCCACGTAAAATTTCCGGAACTACAAGATATATTCCTTGTAGGCTGTTTAAAGTTGATTTGGATATTGATGAAGGAGGCGGAAGATACAACATACAGGCCGCGCCTTACAACTATATACAGCAACTAACAGCATATGACAAACTAAATGAATCCGTAATTCATACTGGAACCGATGTACAAACTTTAGTGCAAAATTTCTTTGTTGGATTAAATGAAAATTATAAAGTAAAAAAGGATGATGACAAAGTTGTTGTCAAACCTCACTTGTATGAATTTGATATCGAAGGATCCTCTGCAGACATAATAAAATCTAAATTAGGATTTGGTGATCCCGGAGCATCGGCAAATCAGGCAATTAACACATCTCCTGCAGGTGGTCCAGGGGGCGGTGATTCTGCTTCACGTAAAGTCACAGCTCAAAAAGGAACATCTATTGTGGAGTATCTTACTCATGTAGTACAAAATTCTAAATTTATATTGAATCAGTTTGATGCTTCGAATGATTCAACAGATGAAATTTATAGCACAATCAAAATAATGCCTAGCACAGAAATAATAGATTTGGATAACGGATTAGGCGAGCCGCAATACAAATTTAGCTATTCACTTAGACAACAAAAGATTGCAGTAGAGTCAAGCGATGTATCGCCAGTTAGAACTTACAATTATATCTACACAGGCGAAAACAAAGATGTGCTTAATCTAGATATAAAATATCAGTTTGCTTATTTCCAACCAGGCAGATACTATGATGCCATGCAAAATAAACTTAAAAACGATGACGATAATTTAGAGGAAGAAAGCACATCTAATCAAGGTCCAAGTTTTGATGATAATTCTTTAGGCAAAGGTGGAACATCAGCGGCAAAAGTGCCAACAGCACAAGAATCTACTGACACTGCAAATCCAGATGCTCCTGCGGCCAATAGAGAAATGGCAGATGTATTCAGACAAATTTTAGAAGATCCTGCCGCAGATTTAATTGTTGTGGATCTCACAATATTAGGAGATCCTTACTGGATTGAACAAAAAACACTTAATCCTGGCAACAATCAAATGACATCGGATGGACAAACAGAACCAGACGGGTCTGTATCTCCAGATGCAAATAATATTGTAGTACAATTGAATGCAAGATATCCTTCTGATATTAATGACGACACAGGATTGATGAGACTTAATTTGTCTGCTTTTTTCCAAGGAAAATTTAGAGTAATATTATGTGAGTCTAATTTTGAAGGTGGTGTTTTCCAACAAACAATTACAATGACAAGATTCAGAGAACAAGAAAATGATAAGAAATATATTTCCCCAGCAAAAGGAATCGCACCATTTGCTGGCTCAGGTAATGCTCCTGCTACAAGAGGACTTTCAAACAGTTTGAATCTACAAGGTGGATCCTTTAATGACGATGCACTAGGCAGATCTACTAGAAATGTAAGTTACAAAAACAAAAACAATAGAGGACCAAACGGTTACGTATCCATAGACAAGATAGCTAATAATAATAAAAAGAGAAAAAACAATAAGGTATTACGTAGATTAAATCAAGGATTAGGATTATAGATGCCACAGCATAAAAGAGAGTTCAATCCAATGTCACCTTCAATGGGTGTATACATAGGCACAGTAATGAACTCTGCTGATGTAAACAGATCCGGCCGATTGGAAGTTTCTATCCCTGCCTTACAAACACACAAAGACGTTCCTGATAGAGCTGTAGCTGACGTCACATACACAGTGAGATACTGTTCACCCTTTGCTGGCCAAACTCCTGTGCGTGATGCAAGAGGTACCAACAGTGGAGACTTTCATGCTACACAAAAGTCATATGGTTTTTGGGCAGTGCCGCCAGATATAGGTACACAGGTGCTTGTGATGTTTGCCAATGGAAATGTCAATGAAGGGTTTTGGATAGGTTGTGTGCCAGACATGCAGATCAACCACATGGTGCCAGGATTAGCATCATCGCCACGCAGTATTGAAGAAGGTGGAGGCGGTCCTGGAGGAGGCGATGCACAAAAACGATTTGGTGGATTAGGCATTGAAGATTTACCTGTGGCAGAACCAAACAGAAAAATTACAGACGATGCTGTAGGCATCAACACAGATTATGCTACCGATAACAGTGCAAAATATAGACCGGTGCACACACCCTTGGCAGAGTCATTGTTGGCACAAGGATTGATCAAAGACAAAATAAGAGGCATCACCAGTTCGTCAGCGAGACGTGAAACACCTTCACAAGTGTTTGGCATCAGCACACCGGGTCCTATAGACTTCGAAGGGCAGTTTGCGGCTCCTAACACAGACTCTGTAAACAGACATGGAAAAATAGGAGAAAAATTTGCACACTCAAGATTGGGTGGACATTCGTTTGTAATGGATGATGGTACTCCTAGTGTACAAGGAAAAACACCTATCGAAAATGAATTGATAAGATTTAGAACACGCAAAGGTGCTCAAGTATTGTTGCATGATTCAGAAAACACTGTGTACATCATAAACAGCACAGGCACAGCATGGGTAGAACTGTCAGAAGATGGCAAAATAGACATGTATGCAGATGAGTCTTTCAGTGTGCATACCATTGGTGATTTCAATCTTAGAGCAGAACGTGATATTAATATAGAAGCGGCCAGAAACATCAACATGAAAGCCACAGGGCAAAACAAAACAGATCAATTTATAAATTCAAATGAAGACATTGTGACAGGTAGAATACACATTGATGCCAACGAAGATATTGAGATGCTGGCACAAAAAGATGTTGCTGTTAAATCAGAAGAACAAATGATATTTGAAGCACAAAAAAACATGCGATTGCAAACTAGAGATGATTTTTCTTTGTATGCACAAAATTTTGCAGAAATTGAAGTAGGCAGTGCTTCAGCCAGTGATAGTTCCGGCACTGGTACACTACAGCTGAGAGTAAAAAATAATTTCAACACTTTCATAGGAAATGACAGTAAAAGTTATGTTGGTAATGATAATGTACTAGAGGTTGCAAATGACAACAAAATTTTTGCCGCCAATGATCATTTGGTAAACACAGCAAGTGAAATACATTTTAACACTTCAGGCAAAGTTGTATCTGGTGTGGTTGGAGCAAACATTGTGGTAGAAAATGTTGTTGGTGATGAAGGAGAACGTGTTCAACAATTAAGCACATTTGAAAATGTAATTGTGCCAGAAAGTATAGACAAAACAGTAAAAGAAATTAAAAGACAATCTATTATGAAACGTGTGCCAACAGCAGAACCTTATGCTGAACATGAAAACAAAAGAAAAGTTGTATTCAATAATATTGTGTCAGTAGACAAGTCGGGAATATTGTTCACAGACAGAGAACTTACAGACGAAAGATTTACAGAAACACCTGACAATGAAGATGCTCAAGCAAGGAGAGGTGTGTAATGCCGGGAGTATGCAGAGACAACGATGCGGCAGGTGGTGATTTAGTTCCATCACAGACCACAGTAATAGCTAATGGCGAAGAAATAATTGTGAATGGTGATACAGTGGCCGCACATGGACTTGCTCCACACTTAGAACAGACCATAGTGGCCGGGTCCAATGCAGTATTTGTTGGCGGCAAAGCAGTGTGTAATGCTGGCGATGTTGCGTCAGTGTGTGGCGAGGCTGCCACAGGTTCCAGTGATGTGTTTGTAGGATAAGTAATAGTATGGCTGATCAAGATATATGTAAAAAATGCAATACACCGTCACACTGCACTGGTGAATCTCCTGTAATGAAAGAGTTTGCCATGTCCGCTGAGGGTACAGATGCCGATAGATGTTACAAATGCGATTGCGTTCAATGTGATGGTTCGGCTATTGTAAAATAGTTTTATGGCAGTAAAAAACTTCAATGAAGTAAATTCAACCACACAAGGTGTGTCTAACACAAGAATATTTCGAGGACACAGTTCTGTTGGCAGAGACTTTGCTGACACTAAACTATATGATATAGAATTAGTTAAACAAGATTTACTCAATCATTTCAATATATTAAAGGGCGAAAAACTGGAAAATCCAGACTTTGGTACAAATATTTGGTTATATTTGATGGATCCGTTGGATGATGAAACCAGAAACGCTGTGATTGAGGAAGTTGAAGCGATTGTAAACTATGATCCACGTGTTGAAATGGACAGCATAGAAGTTAACGATTACGAACAAGGACTACAAGTAAAAGTGTCAGTTGTGTACACTGGATACGGATTAGGTGAATCTATGGACTTGTTATTCGACTCACAGCAAGGATTATTGGCTGGTCCTTCAGAAGTTTACACTGCGGCCTAATCATAAACTCAGCACTTTTTAAAAACTATAAATATTATTATGCCATCTAATGATAGACAGAACTCTCTACTTGTAAATGACACTTGGCAGAGAATATACAGAACGTTTTCACAAGCGGACTTTAAATCTTATGATTTTGATACCATAAGACGAACACTGATTGATTACCTTAGATTAAACTATTCAGAGTCGTTCAATGACTACATCGAATCATCAGAATATCTTGCACTGATTGATTTGATTTCTTATGTGGCACAATCTATTTCATACAGAGTTGATCTAAATGCTAGAGAAAACTTTATTGATCTTGCTGAACGTAAAGAGTCAGTGTTAAGATTAGCAAGACTCATATCATTTCAACCCAAAAGAAATATTTCTGGATCAGGACAACTAAAAGTTACCTCGATCACAACCACTGAGACTGTGTTAGATGCAAATGGAAACGATTTAGCAAACACTCCGATACTTTGGAATGATGTTACAAACACAAATTGGCAGGAACAATTTAATGCTGTGCTTAACTCTGCTCTTCCAAGAGCACAAACAGTTGGAAAACCACAATCAACAGGAACTGTTGGTGGAATAACAACAGATCAATACAGATTAAACTCTAGTAATATTGGATTGCCAACACAATCATTTTCTCGCAACATCAACGGAATAGCAATGGATTTTGAAATTGTGCCTGTTGCATTAGACGATGGATTTGTTATAGAAGAAAATCCAGTGCCAGGCAATTCACTTTCTTTCTTGTACAAAAATGATGGAAGAGGATTTAGTTCTAATTCAACTGGTTATTTCTTCACATTCAAACAAGGAGAAATGAACAGCACAGACTTTACTATCGATTCACAACTTCCAAACACTATTGTGACTGTTGAAGAAAACGGAATCAATAACGATGATGTATTCTTGTTCAAACTAGACCAAAACGGATTGTTAGAACAAGCATGGACCAAAGTGCCTGCTATCACAGGCAACAATGTGATATACAACACATTGGCCAACAATATTACTAACCAGTATGCTGTGGTTACAAAAACAAATGATCAAATTGATCTTGTATTTTCAGATGGCACATATGGAACAATGCCTGTAGGAAACTTCCGTGTGTTTTACAGACAAAGTAACGGACTGACATATAGAATTCAAACAGGAGACATGCAAAATATTTCATTTGATGTCGAGTATGTGTCACGCAATAATCAAATCAACACATTAACCGTGACAGCATCACTCACAAGCACAGTGACTAATGCGGCTCAGTCTCAAAGCATAGTGGACATCAAAACACAAGCTCCTCAAGTGTATTATGCCAACAACAGGATGATTACTCCAGAAGATTATCAAATTATTCCTTTGACACAAAATCCTTCATTGGCAAAAGCAAGATCACAAGTGAGAGCTATAAGTGGTACTTCAAGATTTTTAGATGTTACAGATCCAACAGGAGTTTACTCAGAAACTGATATAGTGGCTGATGATGGAATGGTGTACAGAGACATTGTTACTGAATCATTTGATTTTTCATTCACAACAAGGGATGATGCAAGAAAAGTTATTACTAGTTCTGTTGCAAACATATTTGAATCCAGTTCACTCAAACAATTTTATTATGATAATTTTCCGAGACCACAAATTTCTGGACTTAAAACTTGGAAAAAATCGACACAGACTGGGAATCAAGTCACAGGTTACTTCCTTGCAGAAGGGGCAGATTCGAGTGTATTAGCAGTTGGCACATCTAGTGTGTCTAATCTGCAATATGTGACAGAAGGTGCATTGTTAAAGTTTGAGCCAACATCTGGCAGTCACTTTATGACTGAACTAGGCACACAGATGTCTGGTGCGCCTGGCCATCCTGGCAGTGCTGAAATAATGTGGACAAAAACTATCAGTGTTGAGGGTGATGGGTCCAATGGCGGACAAGGAGAACTAGCTGATGGTACTGGGCCTATTGTGTTATCGGATCTTATTCCTACTGATGCAGAACTTAAAGAAATTATTCCTAAGTATGTAGACAGTATCTCTACAACATTAGAAACTGCTATCATAGACAAAGTAGTTGCATTCAAAAACTTTGGACTAGGATACAACAACACAACCAGAGCATGGTATGTAATTGATGATGACAACTTGAACACTGGAGATTTTGATTTATCCTTTGCGGAAAACAAAACAAGTGCAAGTTTAGATGCATCTTGGTTGATAAGATTTTCTACCAATGGATTGACGTACACAGTATTCAACAGAGCAACACAATACATATTCCAAAGTTTTTCAAGAAATAAATTTTATTTCGATGAGTCAGTAAAAGCAATTGATCCTGAAACAGGCTTGGTTGTAAAAGATTCAGTCACCATTTTGAAATCCAACACAAAACCTGATTTTGTATCAAATTTGACATTTGATTATAAATGGCAGATTGTAAAAAATATTGTTGGTGCAGATGGATATTCCGATACACGCAAAATACAAATAGGATTATTTGACGGTGATGATGATGGAGTGGTAGACAATCCTGATTTATTTGCTCTTATTGTTTCGCCCACAACAGACATTAATGAAAAATACGTATTCTTTCAAACTGTGACAGTAAACGGATTTGAGCAATTGAATCCAATTAACAATACAGAGTTTGTCACAGTGCCAAAAGAAACTGATATCACTAATCCTGCCATTTATGCAGATGGACAAAAATTTTATTTTTATCAAGACGACGAATTCAAGACATACAATTCAACTACAAAACTGTTAGAGGAACTGACAGGATACACTGCTAAACTGGGCAGACAAAGTTTGATTTACAGATACAATCATGGTGCTCCTAGAGACAGACGATTAGATCCATCAGTGAGTAACATTATAGACTGTTATGTGATGACAAAATCATATGATATAGATTTCCGTGCTTGGTTAAATGCAAATCAATTGACAGCCGAGCCTCAACCACCAACTGTGGCAGAATTAAATGACACATATTTGCCAACGCTGAATCAATTAAAAAGTGTAAGTGACACAATAGTTTTTAATCCAGGAGAGTATGTGCTGTTGTTTGGTAAAGGAGCTGAAACATCTCTGCAGGCAACATTTAAAGTTGTAAAAAATAAAGCAACAGCAGTGTCAGATAATCAAATCAAGTCTAATTTGATCGAAGCAATCAATGATTATTTCACTTTGGCTTTATGGGATTTCGGCGACACATTTTACTTTACAGAATTAGCGGCATACTTGCACAATGTATTGGCACCAGATGTGTTGAGTATTGTGATTGTACCAGCAAGTGCAACAACTTCATTTGGATCATTGTTTGAAATTACTGTGGATGGCCATCAATTGCCTATTTCATCTGCCACAGTTGATAATGTTCAGATAATATCATCTAACACAGCAGAACAACTTAAATCAACAGGCACTGTGGTATCATCAACTACCGGAGCGGCTGTCACAGGTGCAAGTGCAACTGCTACTACATCGGTGAATTCAACCATCACATCAGGATCATCAGGCTCAGGATATTATTAAGATGGGTAAGAGCACACGCAAATCGCAAACTCTGTTACCTGAAGTCTTCCAAACCAATAAAAACAAAGACTTTTTAACAGCCACTTTGGATCAGTTAATTGAGCCTACCAAAACACAGAAGTTATCATCTTACATAGGTCATACAACAATTCCTTCCTACAAGGCAACGGATGGGTATGTGCCAGAACTTACTGATGACAGAACCAATTATCAGTTAGAGCCAGCAACACTTTACAAATCTAATGGAATAGATGTTGATTTTGCGGCTCCTTACATTGATGTAATCAACGATATTGAAGCACAAGGTGGTTCAAAAATTAAACACGACAGATTGTTATCAAATCAAACATACTCTTATGCTCCACCTATTGACCATGACAAATTTGTAAACTATAGAGAATACTTTTGGATAGCACAAGGATTGTCACCAATTGTATTGCAACCAGGCACACCTGGGGCAACTATTGAATTTGATGTAAAAAATAATTACAGTGGTGCATATGTGTTCAGTCACAAGACTGCAAACAACCCTGATATTATTGTGTACAAAGGCAACACATACAAATTTAATGTAGCTGCATCAGGGCATCCATTTTTAATTAAGTCACAGTACGGTACTGGTACTCAAGACAAGTTGGAAGAACCTATGGTTGAAAACAATGGGGCAGACAATGGTACAGTCACATTGAATGTTCCAGCAAGTGATTCAAGCACACAATATCCTACAATAATTTTTTATCATTGTCAGAATCATACCGGAATGAAAGGTAGAATTATTATTAGAGATCTTGATGATGAAGATTTTGATCCTGAAGAAAATTTAATAGGTACAACATCATTTACGGATTACACTGGGTTGAAGTTGACAAACGGATTGCCTATCAGAATAGGTAATGACGTAACAGAAACATATAAAAACAAAACTTATTATGTAGAAGGTGTAGGCACATCAACTACACTGACACTGGAAAGTGAAATTAGAACATATGGCACATGGGCAGAAGAAATAGGTGCAATTTTCGATGCAGCTGGCACTGAAGGATTTGATACAGGAGGCTGGGATAATTCAACCGGTCAATTGGTTGCTGTTGATTATTGGACCATAAACAGATCAGCACGTGACAGAAATGCTTGGTCAAGATCAAACAGATGGTTCCACAAAGATGTAATCGCACTTTGCAACTCAAAAAATAACTATGCTATTCCAATTTCAGAAAATCAAAGAGCAAAGAGACCTATCATAGAATTTGAAGCAGGTTTGAATTTATACAATCATGGATATACTCATAGACTAGTTGATGTTGTTGACACGCAGGTCACTGATGCTCTGTCACTTGTAAGTGGAACTTTAGGATTTATTTCAGATGGCACTGTGTTGCGTGAGAATGATCTAGTTGTGTTTACACAAGATGAACAGCAGAAAAATAAAATTTTCCAGGTTAAATTTTATGAATTAGGAGATTCCACTGCAGGCAATCCTAGTAGACTACATTTACAAATTGTAGATGATTCTACAGCGATAGCAGATGGAACCTCTGTCGTAGGCACACGTGGTAATAATCAAGGAATATCTTATCATTATTCATCAGCTGATTACAAATGGACCAAATCACAACAAAAGACAAGTGTGCAACAAAAACCTTTATTTGATGTGTTTACAGATGCACAAATATCATTATCTAATTTAGATACATTTATTTCTACAGACTTTGTAGGATCCACTGTGTTTGAAATCAACACTGATGATTCGCAAGGTACACCTGACACTGTGTATGGTACAAATGTGATATATTCACGATTAGGATTGTTGAGTGACATGCAAGTGAATGACACTTTCAACACAGACACTATCACTTATGTGCAAGGTACAGCTCCAGTATCTGAAAACATAAAATCATATTATCTAAGGAAAACAAATCAATTTGGGGAACAAGAATTAGTTACAAATTACAGAATTACCAAAGCAGACGGCAAACAACGAGTGGTAGAACAATATGTTGCTACTGCGGATCAAAATCAATTTGAAGTAGAATCTTATCAGAATCCAAACTCGCTTACTGATCTAACATTATTAGTGTTTGTAAATGGAATAAAAACAACAGCATATACCACAGTGGCAGGTGTGCAAGACAAATTGTTTGTAAAATTAGATACAGTATCTACACAAGATGACATAGTAACAATCAAATCACATTCGACAGTTGGTATCAGAACTTTGAATGGATATTATGAAGTTGCACCTGCGGCACAAAATAATCCATTGAATGAAAGTGTTGGCACATTAACAATAGGCGATTATGCAAAACATTGGTATTCTGCTTTAGAAGAAGTAGATGCATTAACAGGAACCATAGTCGGAGCAAATAATTCACGTGACATAAAAGAAATAATTCAACGTGGAACGAAAATTGTACAACATGAAGGCAGTATGCCTTTGGCTTCTTTATTCTTACGTGATGACACAGTCAATATTGTAGAATCCTGGAGAAAGACAGGTGTAGATTACGAACAATTCAAAGCTAACATTTTGAGAAAAGCAGAAACACTTGTAATGACAGAATCTGCATCAAAAAATCTTGATATTATTTTAGATGAAATTAATGCAAACAAAAATTCTAGTTTTGCTTATTATGATTCAGACATGATTGCATATGGTGGCGACAAGACAATATTGTCATACACAGTGGTTGATCCTGCAGTCACTTTATATCCTATTACATCTGCATTTGATCTTACTGCATTATCTCAAAAAGCACTTTACATATATGTCAATGGCACACAATTGGTACATGGGCGTGATTATGAATTTATTGGCCTTGACGATTCTGCAAACTTTATAGGTTTTGAAATTAAATCTGCTCTAGCAACTGATGATAAAATCACTGTAGATGAGCATGACACAACAAATGGATCTTTTGTACCTGCGACACCTAGTAAACTAGGACTAGCTCCAGCATACGAACCAACTCTAGAACATGATGATATCTATCTTAATGAAGATTCGTCAACAGGTGGATTATTAACTATCAAAGGACATGATGGAAGCAGAACTATTGGATTTGGTGACTTTAGAGATGATATCTTATTAGAGTTTGAAAAAAGAATATACAACAATATAAAAATTACTCATAATCCTGAAGCAATTGAATTTTCTTATGGTAGATTCAAAACTAATTCTTACACTCGTACAGAAGTAATCAATGCATATGCACGTGATTTTTATTATTGGACTGGTACAAACGGGATAGACTATGTGTCCAACGATGTTTACCAAAATGGTGAACCATTCACATGGAACTATTCAGACTATTCAAAAACAATCAACAGAACAACAGACAGTGATCCATTACCTGGACATTGGCGTGGTGTGTATTTGGAATATTTTGATACTGTTTCTCCACACTCTACTCCATGGGAAATGTTTGGCTTTGGAGCAAAACCTAGTTGGTGGGATGATAGATATGGACCAGCACCATACACAAGAGGCAACAATGTTTTATGGAACGATGTAGCAAGAGGCACAATAGCACTTGGTGACAGAAAAGGTACATATAACAAATACAAACGTTCCGATGTGTATTCTGTAATCCCTGTAAGCGAAAATGGAGACTTAGTTGCTCCACCTAATGCTGGATTGTTGACCGACGATACTATCAACTCTCTCAACCTATCACGCAAATGGTCATATGGTGATATGGGACCAGCTGAATGGGCATGGCGTTCATCGTCATCATGGAGATTTGCTGAACAAATAGCAAAATTTTTAGCACACCCTGTAAAGTATGCAGGAGTATTTTTTGACATATCAAGGAATACTACAAATGCAGTTGGACAAAACATTTACAACAATCAATACAGACAGTCGCCATCAAATTATGTGCTTCCATCAACGGCCCAAACTGCAGGTTATATTAATGTAATTTACGATTATGTAAAATCACAAGGGTTAACTAGCACAGCACTAGAAGTAAGATTACAAAATCTAAGTGTACAGTTGGTTTACAAACTAGCAGGATATTCCAACAAACAAAATTTAGAAGTTAAACTTTCTTCATCTTCTCCTTTGTCGTCAAACCAATCAGTGTTTACTCCAAAAGAAAACTACAATTTGATATTACATAAATCTGCTCCAACTTCTGTGTCTAACTATTCAGGTGTAATTGTTGAAAAATCAACAAACGGATACAAGGTAAGTGGATATTCAAACTTTAATCGTGCATTCAAAATTAATGCTCCTATCACCACACGTGATGCCAGTGTTATTGCAGTAGGACAGACCACTGACTCATTTTCAGAATGGCAACCTGGAGGTTCTTATGCAAAAGGATGGATCGTAAGAAATGCGGGAATATTTTACAGAGCATTGAATGCCGTAGCATCTGGAGATACTTTCGAAGAAAGCAATTGGTCAGAAATAGGACCAGTGCTACCACTCAAAGGCGGAGTCAGTGTAAAGAAATTTTCTAACTATCACACAAACATTACCACAGTGCCATATGGTACAGAATACACCAGTGTGCAAGATCTTGCAAATTTTGTGTACGGATACGATCAATATTTGCAAAGTATAGGATTTGTATTTGATGAATATTCAACTGATTTAGAATTAACAATGGATTGGGATTTGTCAGTCAAAGAAATTTTATTTTGGACTACACAGAACTGGTCAAACGGTTCGGTCTTGTCTGTATCACCTGCTAGTTCACAATTGACACATGTAAGACCTGCATCGATAGGTGACGATCTAGTACAAGGTGATAGATTTTACACTGTATTACAACAAGATGGATTGCCTATTATTCCTAAAAATTTAAGAGTAAGCAGAGCAGATGGACAATTAGTAATTGGCACTAATCCTAACGAAGATGGAATCTACAATGCTGATATCCGTACAGTGCAAAAAGAACATTTATTAGTGCTTGATAATTTGACATCGTTCAAAGATGTCATTTATGATATTGAACTAGGTGCAAGACAAGAAAGATTAAAATTAGTAGGATTCAAAACAGCAGACTGGCAAGGAGATTTATATTCACCTGGTTTTATTATTGACAGAGCACAAATATCGGATTGGGAACAATACAAAGATTATAAAATTGGTGACGTAGTAACGTATCAAGGAAACACTTATGTTGCAAAAAATAGTCATACATCTACAAATAATTTTGATGCTTTACAATTTGCAATTAAGACTACTCCTGTTCCTGACATAATCAATAACTTAGATAACAAGGCCGAATCGTTTAGAGATTTTTATTCTTTGGATACAGAAAATTTTGATGCTGAACAACAAAAATATGCACAGCACTTGATAGGATATCAAAAACGTGATTATCTAGTAAATTTGGGGTTTGAAGAAGCAACACAATATAAATTGTATCAAGGATTTATTCGAGACAAAGGCACAAATCAAATTATAGATAAAATTACATTGCCTACACAATTTGGTCAAAACGCAACATTCTCTCTGTTTGAGGATTGGATGATAAGGATTGGAGAATATGGTGGACACAGAACAAAAAATCAATACGCATGGCCAGTAAGCGGTGAAAATCACACAGAGCTTCAGCATGTATATCAGATCACAGATGCAAGTAAAGATGATACTGGTGTGGTGTTGAATGTTGCTAATAATGAATTCAATAAACGTCCTTATGAAATTCCAGCAGAAAAATTTACTGCTTACTCATATGACAGTTCAAATTATCCTAGTAATATATTCAAAATGGGTACAGCAGGATACCCTCAAGTTGAGCAAGTAGACTTCACAGTGTGGAATACCACTGACATGACTACACTTGATGTTGAAACGTTCAAAGAAGGAACCACAATTTGGATTGCAAACACACCTACAGGAGATTGGGATGTTAGACGTGTAAATTTAACTAACAATTCAATTTTGTCTTACACCCAATTTGACAATAAAGTGCAATTTACTACAACTGAACAACATGGATTGAATGCCGGTGACTTTATTGCAATATTAAACTTTGGAACACAAGCAGACGGGGTGTACGAAATATCTTTACCTCTTGATTCTACTGACACTGCATATAAATTTACAATCACTTTTGAAGGTACTCTAGATAGTTCAAGTCTGGACGGAGACCTTGCTAAAATTCAAACTATTCGAACTGCCGACATTGATAATTTGCAGGACATTACACCTATCAAAGGATGGCAAACCGGGGATTATGTTTATGTGGACAATGCATATGAAACCAATGGCGGCAGTTGGAAAGTGTGGCAACGTGATTCACTAGGAGTGTTTACTTTTGAAGATGCACTAGGAATCAACACTGATCTTGCTGACAAGAAAAATGATAATGAAGAATTTGGTGCAAACTTGGCACTATCAACAGACACAAAATTTCTTGCAGTGACGGCAAAAGGTGCAGAAAGAATATTGATATACAATAGACCAAAAGCATCTGATGATATATCTATGTACACACAGATTGTTCCTGGCATTAAAAATACTGCTGGAGATGATGAATTTGGCACATCAGTGGCAATTTCCGATGATGGTGGAATAGTTTTAGTAGGTGCTCCAAACACTGAAGATATTGTAAAAATGACAGCACCTGGTCCTTCACAAGACAGCACTAGATCATTTGCTAGGGGACAAAATGTAATAGGTGGCGACACTGGAGCAACTGGTACAGTGATGCGTTACGAAGAGGGCACAACGCAAGACATATTCTACGTAAAAGTAACCAGTGGCACTGACTTTGATGACAGCACATTAAATGCTAATGACTCATCATCAGTATCAATTATTGACAAAGTAATTACAGATGGTAATAGAACTGCACAAGGCACAGTGAATGTGATTACGCAAGACACTAATAAACAGTTTGCTATATCGGCTAACCTTGTTTCGCCTAACATTAAATCAGGAGAACGTTTTGGAGAAACAGTTGGCATATCAGGTGATGGAGAATGGATAGTAGTTGGTGCACCAGGAGGTCCAAATGACTCAACACTTGCTGATCAAGGACAAGTTTATGTATTCAAAAGAGGTGTGTCGGATTCATCAGGATTGGCTCAATACGAGCATTGGCAAACTCTAACACCTAACACACTATCGCAAGTAGGAGCAAGATTTGGTGAAACATTACAAATATCCAATGATGGTTCTGTGATTGCTGTTGGAGTAAAACTATATGACGACAGCACATTAGCAGATCAAGGTATTGTGTTTGTGTGGAAAAAGTCTGGGGCAACATATATTGAAGTAGAAAACTTAAGGCAAGACACTGCTCAAGCAAATACAAAATTTGGTACATCAATACAATTGAGTGCAGATGGAACAGATTTATTAATTGGATGTCCACGTGAGACAGTTACTGAACCAAACCAAGGTACAGTGTATCATTATATCAACCAAACATCAACACACACTGGTGATGGTTCAACAACAGCTTTTGTACCAACATTTACAGTTCAAAAATACACAAGATTATATGTAAGCACAGGCACAAATAACTGGGCCTTTGATGATTCATCATCACCACTAGCAACAACCTATCATGTAGATGAAGCAACTAATACAGTAACACTTTCATCTACGCCAGCATTAGGTGACACAGTGGTTATTTCACAGTACCAAAAAGCACAAAAGATTGTGTCACAACCTGCTGAAGTTGAAGGACAATTTGGAACCACTGTTGCATTGAGCGGCAACAACTTAGCAGTGTACTCAGCAAATGGAAATAATACTAGAGTAACAACATTTGATAAATTTATGGATGATGGTTCTACTGAATTGAACGAAACAACATTTGATGCTGGAGGTACAAGTTTCTCTGCCACTGTGTTGGATACAGGATCTGTTCAATTATACTCTAAATATGATACATCATATTTGCACAATGAGACATTATCGTATGCAGGAGCAACAGTAAATGATTCATTTGGACAAGCATTAGCAGTCAGCAGTCAAAATGTTTATGTTGGAGCACCTGGAGTTGAAGTGGTTGCTAATGATAGTTCTACTAGAGCAGATGCAGGCGAAGTGTATTACTATGCAAAAACAAGCACATCAGATTATTGGACTGAAACAATTACACAAGACGATTTAATGAATCCAAATTCAATTGAGAAAACATTCATGTACACTCGAGTGAACAATCAAAAAATTATAGACATGCCGCGAATAGATCCTGCCAAAGGTTTATTTTTTGCTGAAATAGAAGAAAACATTAGATACAAAACACCTTTTGACCCTGCAAATTATGATTCTTGGAATGATGAACATGTAGGTGAAGTTTGGTTAGATACGAAGCAACTTAAATTTTTATGGTATGAACAAGGAGAATTAGAACAAAGATTATTGAACTGGGGGAAAGTACACCCTGCAAGTGATGTATCAGTAAAAGAATGGGTACGAAGTATCTATACTCCTACAAATTATAATATATTATCAGCCACAGTCGAAGGCCAACAAGAAGGAATCACAGGCACAGCACAAACAAACTTTGTTACACAGAATGTGTTTGACGATGTAAAAAACACATTTGTTGAAAGATATTTTTACTGGGTAGAAAAATCTTCTACAGTGCCTGCAGTTGACAACAGATCAATTTCTACAGCACAAATTGCCAGCACAATTGAAGATCCGAAATCATATTCGGAAAATTATAGTGCTGTGATTGACTCCAATGCAGTACTATTGAGTATTCAACCAAGTGTGCTGACAAATAAAAATATTGCCTTTCATATTGAAAACACTACAGACACTGATCCAATTCAAGCACATGAAGAGTATGTGTTATTATCAGAAGGTGATCCAAACGTTTCTTTACCAAAAGATCTTGTACAAAAATATCATGATTCATTAGTTGGAGTAGATGTAAATGGCAGAACAGTGCCTGACTTAGAATTCCCTGAAGATATGCGTTTTGGTACATTGAATAGACCTAGACAATCAATCTTCAAAAATAGATTGAACGCACTAGAAACTGTTGTCAAATTTATTAATTCGAGATTGATATTACAACCATATGCAACACAGGTTGATTTAAGTTTGATGACTGCATCGGATCCTATACCCAACATACTATTAGGTGAGTATGATCAAGTAGTTGACACTGAAATAGATTTAGACTACATCAATACAGAAACATTTGCATCCGGTCGCAAAGTTTTAGTCACAACAGATTCTTTGGTACAAGGATGGGCAATTTACAATTATGATGGCAATAAATTTATCAGAGAGCGTAATCAACAGTTTGACACAAACAGATATTGGTCATATGCTGATTATTATGCTAGTGGTTACTCATCTTTCACAGTGCCAGACATCATTGTAGCAGACGAGAAGGCAAAGAAAGAACTGTCATCTGAAATAGGACAAATTGTTAAAGTCAAATCATCTTACAATGGTGCTTTCAGATTATATGTTACAACAGCAGGTGGATATGATGTTGTAGGAATAGGCAACGGCACAATTCAACTGGATGCTTCTTTGTATGATTACTCAGGCACATCAAGAGGATTTGGTGGCGAAGCATATGACTCTTTAACATTCGATGAAGAAGCAGTTCAAGAACTAAGAAATATCCTACAAGCAATTAATTCATTCCAAGAGAGTTCAGACTTTGATGCGGCAGAAGTATTCTTTACTGCAATAAAAGTTGCATTGGCTCAAGATCCTGGAGCAGACTGGATTGTCAAATCATCATTTATCAAAAAAACAAACGAAATAGAATCAATATCTAACAAATCCGAATTCCAATTGGATGTTTCAAACTCGGTGGATGCTTTCTTTGATGAAGTACTTCCATACAAGACACAAGTGCGTGATGACGTCAGCAAATATGGTATCAAAGAAACAATGGAAGGTGACTTTACTGACTTTGATAATCCTACATATTGGGACAGTGATCTAGGAAAATATGTTACTCCAACAGTTGTAGCAGGTGATTCAACTTACTTTAGTGTGTATGAAAACAATCCACACAAATTTTTCTCTGACAACTACAAATACAAAATTGTTGAAATTGCTGTAGACAAAGGTGGAGCAGGATACACAGTTGCTCCTAACATAACAATATCAGGCGGTGGCGGTTCAGGCACAGTTGCAAAAGCAAGTATTCAAAATGGAGCCATTGTTAGTGTGCAAGTTGTTACGCAAGGAACAGGTTATTCATCCAACCCAACAATTACCTTGACAGGCGGTGGCGGAGGCGTAACGGAAGAAGCAAAAATACGTGCGGTGTTGACAAACAACAAAACAAGGAAACTTAATGAAACAATTAAGTTTGATAGAGTAGCAGGCAACCATGCACTTGCAGATGGTTCACCAGGTATAAAAACATGGACTAGAGACACAGTGTTTGCTAAAGGCGACAACATCAGATATGAAAATGAAATATACCGTGCAATATATTCATTTAAATCCGGAGAAAAATTTGATGATGATGTGTTACTAGACGACTCCACAAATAACAATGATTCGTCAACAGCAAATCGCTATCAAGCTTTAGCACTATGGACAGCGGCTGACAGAATTCATGCGTTCTATGAACCAACGACTAACATGCCTGGTTTGATAGGAGATGGTTCAACCACAATAAATGCATACGCACAACTAATGACTGGATTAGAATATCCAGGAACCAGATTACGTTCCACTACATTCCAAGCTGGTGAAGGATACGATGAAGCAAACTTTGATGTGTTAGCATATGACAAAGCTACTGATGATCCAAATGCCGATGCTGATACATTAACTGATTTGGATTTGGTTGTAGACTCGAAAACATTCACAACAAATTTAGGAATGCGGCCAGAAGATATCAATGTTGTAGGTGACGCATTTATTTCTGAGTATTCAGCTCATGCACCAGAAGAAGTACTACCAGGTGGAGTGTATGACACGATGGATATGAAAGTGTTTACAAGGTCAACTGATGGAGCAAGTATTATACAAAAGAGAAATTATTATGGTGATGGATCAACAGTATCATTTGCAATTCCAGAACCAAAAGCTTTAGATGGAATCAGAGTGTTCATTAATGATCACTTCAAAGCACAAACTACTGATTACACTGTGGATTATAAAGCACAAACTATTACATTCACAACAGCACCAGAAATAAATGCAATAATAAAAATTGTTGTAATTGGTGTATCAACTGATGACCTATTAGGCAAGTTTCAAGTTGAAGCAGATGGGTCCACCACAGCGTTTGATGTTAATGTTGCATTCCATTTGACAAAACAAACTTACGTGTTGGTGAATGGAGTAAAAACATCGCACACAATATCACAGACATCAAATGCAAGAACAACAACTGTAACATTTTCTTCTGCTCCTGCCGATGATGCTATTATAGATGTGTATGCATTTGATTTACCAGCATCTACAAAAGCATTTTCAGAAGTAGATCAAACAGAATACACTATTCCAACAGACTCTACAGAAATTAAAATACAACTAACAACACTTCCGGGAGCGTTTGGTCCATTCCATCATAAAGTTTTTGTTGAAGGAGTAAGCGGAGATAATAATGGTACTGGTCGATACAAGTTAACACCGCCACAAGTAAAATACTACACAGGTGATGACACAAGTACTACTTACTTGTTACCAGATGAACCTGTTGCTAGTGCTTTGGCAACACCAAGCAACATTGAAGTATACAAAAATGGAGTCAAATTATCTTTGGCTGAATATCAACTTCAATTTAATGCACAAAACAAAGGAATAGTAAACTTTAACACAGCACCAACAAGCAGTGATAGTCTTGCCATAGTGCTACTGTTAGGTATGGATTATACAGTTGACTTAGATGGAAAACTTACACTGCACGGCGATTGGTCAGATGGAAGTACAATGCACAATGAAAAAATTATTGTGACCACATTTAACAATCATGATCAAATGACTATGCGTACAGAAGTGTTCTCAGGATCAACTGGATCATTAATTGATGTAATCACAGACTTTGGACAAGTACAAGGAGCAACCACTGCCTCTGATATTGATTATGGTGACCTTACTGCGGCCAACACTGATCCAGAAGACTTTGGATCGATCCTACAAAGTACGCAAATTATAGACATACAAGAAAAAGTTTATGAATTAGCATCGACACCATTAAACACAGATTATCTGTTTGTAGGAAAAAACAAAGGGTATTTGACTGCAAACGTGGATTATAGATTAGAAGGAAAAAAATTATTCCTGCCAAGAAGTGCTCTGGATATCAGCGACACTATATCGGTCACATACATTACTGGTCCACAAAGAAAAGAACCTATGGGATATCGAGTATTCAAAGACATTCTTAACAGAACACATTACAGAAGATTGTCCAAAGCAGCTTCGACAAGACTTGTGTTAGATCTTGGTGTATCTGATGCAACAATGACAGTGACTGATGGCACTGCTCTGCCAGAACCAGACACTGAAAATAATGCTCCTGGTGTGGTGTTTATCGGCACAGAAAGAATTAACTATTTTGAAAAAGATGGCAATGTGATTTCACGATTAGTAAGAGGAACATTAGGCACAGGAGTCAAGCATCATGCAGGAGGATCAGTGGTTGTAGATGGATCTAAACATCAATCTATTTCAGGTTATGAAGATACAACTACATCTGAAGTACACACAGGTGATGGTTCAACAGTATTCTACGGAACGTCATTTACACCAACAGATGCAAATGAATTGGTGGTTCAAGTTGGTGGTACAGCGACTAAAGAATTCACTATAGGTGGAGATTCAACTGCAGGAATAACATTTACAACTGCTCCTGGCAATGGATTGACTATTAGGATTTCAAGGAAAACTGGATCAGTTTGGTATACAGCTGGTGCATCAACGGCATCAAATGGATTGGGACTGCAACAATCAACAACACCTCAAGCATCATTCCTACAGGCATCACCTGCTGATTTATCATTGCTATAAAAATTTAAGAAAAAAATTAAAGTCTGCCAACTACAACTTCAATAACACCTACGTCAGCAGTGTCTTTTGATTCAAGTGCTTTACCGATTATACAGCCAACTTGATATGATGCAGAATTAAGTTTTGTGCCTACGCCTGCAATATTTGATGACACAATTAAATCGCCTTTAGAAACTACGCCTTTCACTTTACATGGCACACGTCCAGTAAGTGCCAAATCAACAACATGAGCACCTTCACATGATTCATTCATGATAAAGCCTGGTGCTGTGGATACCACACCTGCCACTCTAGGATCATGTGATACTTCTGTTGTTGTGACTTCATTGTCTCCGCCGAATATTATCACTGTGCCTGGCTCGTACGGATTGTCAGCAACATATTTCTCAGCCAAGTCAGAATATTGTGCGGCAGTTGCCGTTGTACTCAATATGTTTGAACTTGGATTGTATTGTATGCCAGCATCAGTAAACAAAGATTCTGCTGTGGCTGATCCATTGTTATCTGTAACAAATGTAAGAAAGTGTGCCGCATCGGTCGCTCTTGACTGTGTTTTTACAGTAGTTGCTACAACACTACCAGCACTCAAGGCAACGTTGCCTGAACCAGTAAATCCTACGTTAGCCGCTGTGACGTCACCTGTGATAGAAAAGTTTCTTGAAGTGGCTAACACTGTAGCTGTGTCTGCATTTCCTGTTAGGTCTCCAGTGACATCACCAGTACCAGTACCACTCCATTGTAGGTTTCTGAATGATGAAGCATCTTTGTTACTATCAACAACAACTGCTTTGTTGGCAGCTATTGTACCATCTGTGATTCCATCTATTTTTTCTAGATCAGCTTCATTCATTGAGGCCGACCCGATAACAAATCCTGTGCCAGTAATCGCACCACCATTTATTGTACCTGTGGTTGTTAAATTTTCATTGCCGAAACTAATAGCACCTGTACTGTTTGTAATAGTTGCCGCGGTAATAGTTGTTGTACCACCAACCACAGTAGTACCGGTCACGGAAGTACCTTCGATGGTTGCAACTATTGTAGCTTGTGAACTATCTGTTACTGCTGTTGCTGTACCTGCCGAGTTAGTAAGCACTGCTTTAAATTTGTCATCGCCTTCATTCCAATAAAATGCCGCATTGTTTCCTGCTGACCCACGTTGTATTAATATTCCACCGTCTATATCAGCACCACCTGAATTGTTTTTGTTTAATTCTAATAATGCATCAGCCACTTCTAGTGTGGTTGTGTTCACAGAATTTGTAGTGCCTGACACTGTTAAGTTTCCGTCCAGTTGTAAATCGCCACCGATATCCATGTTGCCGGTCATACTTAAATTTCTTATAGTGCCTATATCAATATTAGCATCAGCAACTAGTGCCTTGTTGGCAGCCGCTGTGCCGTTTGTTATGCCATCTATTTTTTCTAAATCAGTTTCATCTATTACTGCTGATCCGATGGTAAAGCCTGCCGCTGTCACCACGCCACTTGCTGTCAAGGCAGCCAGGCCTGATGCCACGTTTGCAGAACCATCAAGTACCAATGCTTTGTTGGCCGCACCTGCTCCGTTTGTTATACCGTCAATTTTTTCTAAATCAGTTTCGTCAATGTCTGCAGAACCAATCACAAATGTTCCACTGGTTATTGCGCCTGTAGCTGTAAGATTTCTAAATGATGATGCATCTTTGTTGGCATCAACTACCACTGCTTTTGACGCCGCCACCGTACCTGCTGTTACACCGTCGATTGTTTCTAGTTCTGCTTCGTTTATAGCCGCTGACCCAATAGTAAATCCTGTTCCTGTAACAACTCCACCGGACGTGATTGCTCCTGATGATGTAATGGCTCCAGATGCTATTGCACCCGATATTGCCATTCCTCCATCAACACTGATTGTGCCTGAATCTTCTGCTCGTAATGTACCTGCTAAATGCAAATCGTCGTTTATGGTAATGCCTGTTGAATCTGTTGATTGTATTGTGCTTACATTTAGTGGATTGTTGATTGTGACAGCACTTGAATCTTGAGCAGAAATTTCGTCAACACTAATACTTCTGTTCAAGGTAAATGTCATGGTGTTTCCAGCCGCTGACGTAGTGATATCATTACCTATAAAAGTAATATCACCTGCTCCAGGAGCCAAACTTACTGTGTTAGAACTTGAGTCTGAAATATCTATTGTTGCCGCCGCGATATCTGTAAATTTTGCAATTCTAGTTCCGCCTGCAACAGCACCATCATGCACTCTTAGAGTGTCTAAATCCGTGTCTACAGTGACTTCGCCTACAGCACCTGTGAAAGAATTGTGCTGAGATGTTGTGCCTCGTCTAAACTGTACCTGAGTTGTCATATACATTTATTTACCAATATCGCAAACCTTGGTTTGCTGGATATCGTCGCCATAAATAATAAAATACATGACAGAGAAATTACAAACACAATCACAAACACAGGAAGAATCAGTGAAATCAACCGACGAAACACAAGGTGTAAACATAGAAGGTCATATCAAAATTTTTGACCCAAATTCAGGCGATGTGTATGTAGACAAAAAGAATGCAATTCACTATGAAAACTTCTCTGTTGCACTGGCAAAAAGCATAGCAAATAGAACCACAGGATTCATAGAAGAAATGCATTTTGGTAATGGTGGTACAACTGTGGACTCTACCGGCGTAATCACATATTTGACTCCAAACTCTTCAGGAGACAATGCCAATTTGTACAACAAAACATATTTCAAAAGTGTAAATGATACTTCATCATTGAACACAGACACAGCAAGAAATAAAATCACCACAGCACACGTGAACGGCACAACATATACAGATGTCATTGTGACAGCACTTTTAGATTTTGGTGAGCCTGCAGGGCAAAGTGCTTTTGATAACACAACCAACGTGAACGATACCTTTGTATTTGATGAAATAGGATTGTTTTCATGGGAAGGAACAGCAGGCACGGGAAATTTGTTGACTCATGTTATATTCCACCCTGTACAAAAATCTTTAAACAGATTGATACAGATAGATTATACAATCAGAATACAGAGTTTGACTAATTTCGTAGACGTGTAATTTTAATTAAATACACACGATGGCATACACAATCAACAAAACAGATGGAACAATACTCGCAGTTATACAAGACGGCCAATTAGACACAACCAGTTCTGTATCACTTCCTGGAAAATTATTTCAAAATTATGGTGAAAGAATAAACGAAAATTTAGTAAAACTTTTAGAAAATTCTTCATCTGGCACAGCACCTACAGCTCCATTAACAGGTGAATTATGGTATGATACAACCAATGCAAAATTAAAATTATATTCTGGCACAGAATTTATCAACATTGCCACAGCAGGCGGTGATGCTTTCACCATAGTTGGTGATGATTCAACAGGCACAGGTATTAACATTGGTGAAACATTTCAATTTGCTGGAGGCAGTAACATCACAACCAGTGTGAGTGGTGACACTTTGTCCATAGCCACAAGAGATCATATTATCATAAGTGAAATATCAGCAACAGATTCAGCATCAATCAAAATAAATGATGTGTTGCAAGTGAATCAAATTGAATCTTCTGATTCAACTGGATTACAAATTAATGACACGTTGAATGTCAACACTATTGCATCAACAGACTCCACAGCAATTCAGATCAATGACACTTTAAATGTGTCTGGCACTGTGTCTGCACCAACAGTGAACACAAGAGATATTACATCCTTTGATTCGACAGCAGTACAAATTAATAATATAGACACTGAAACAATTTCCAGTTCAAGTTCTACTGCTATTCAAGTACAAGACGCTTTGAATGTGAGTGGTGCTCTCACAGTAAATGGATCACTAGTCACAGATGAAGATTTTACTATTGCGGGAGACGGAGCCACAGTAACAGGAATCAAAGACGAGGATGATATGTCCTCAAACAGTGCAACAAAACTTGCTACACAACAATCAATCAAAGCATATGTGGATAATCAAATAGGTGGCGGCACACTGGAGTTTAGTGATCTGTCTTCCAACACAGGATCCATTGTCACAAAAACAGAAGAGTTAGTATTTGCTGGAGGAAACAGCGTAACCACATCGGTAACAGCAGGATCCAACACAGTCAATATTGCATTGGATGATAATATCACTGTGAACGAAATTTCATCATCTGATTCAACTGCGGTACAGATAAATGATACATTGAATGTAAACACAATATCATCATCTGATTCAACAGAAGTCACTGTTGAAGATGGTCTTAATGTCAAAGGCACAGTGACAGCCACAGCTTACAAAGGAGACGGATCAAATCTTACAGGAACAATATCTGTAAGCAACGGTGCGAACAACAGAATTGTTACTGCCGTAAGTACTTCGGCCCTGAATGCAGAATCCAATTTAGAATTTGACGGATCAACACTTGCTGTGACTGGTGCAATTACTGGCACTACAACAATCACGGTACCAACATTGGATGTGAATATAATACAATCTACAGATTCTTCTGCTATACAGATAAACGAAGGTGTAAATGTCAGTGGTAGGATCACAACACAAACAGGATTCACAGGAAATTTAACAGGCCAAGTAAATTCTATCACAGTTGGATCAAATGCTACTGGCACAAGAACAGTATCAACAAGTGCGCCATCAGGTGGATCTGACGGAGACATTTGGTATAGGGTGTAACATATGACATCAAAGTTATATGTTAAGAGTGACGGAACAATCCACAACACAGAAGAAGTTTATGTAAAAAAGAACGGCAACTGGAAACGTGCTGGTCAAATTTTTATCAAAGAAGGTGGAGATTGGGAACCACTATTTTCAAACTCAGGCACTGAAACATTCACCACAGTTGGACAACACACATTTACAGTACCATCTGGCATCTATCAACTTGCGATTGTAGTACAAGCTGGTGGAGGCGGTGGCGGCAATGGTAACGAACTTGGCTCTGGTGGAGGCGGAGGTGGTGGAGGTGCAGGCGGAAACATCACAGGAAATATATCTGTACGTCCTTATCAAGATTTAACAATTATAGTTGGCGGTGGTGGACAAGGTGCTCCAACAGCTGCCAGAGGAAATTCACCACCGACAGGATCAGGTGGCGGTGCTTCACAATTAATTACACCCGATGGAACATATTTGGCCCTTGGTGGTCTTGTAGGAGCCTCAGCAAAAACAGGATTTGCTCCAGGTATGTTTGGCGCCGGTGGTGCAGGAGGATCAACTTCAGGTCCAAGTGGTCCAACATACACAACTGGTAGCACTGGCTCTAATGGTAGTGATAACCAAGGAGGTAGTGCTAATCAAACAGGAGGTGCAGGAGCAAGTTCGGCAAATAGTTTGGGCACAGGTGGAGATGGAGGTGGAAACTTAGGTGGTTCAGTATCAACTGGAAATTCGTCAGGTAAAGATGCATCAGGAAATGGTGCAGGTGGCGGAGGTGGTGGTGCACGTGACAGAGATTCTATTGTTTACAGCACTCCTTATTGGGAAGGTGGCAATGGCACTGCTGGAAAAGTTACAATAACCTTTAGTTAAACCCTGATGAAACAAAACAGTTAAATACATTATATGGCATACACAATAAACAAAACTGATGGTACTATTGTTGCACAAGTAGAAGATGGAGTATTGAATAATGATACATCATTGCAACTGATTGGAAGAAATTACCAGTCATACGGTCAAGCATTCAACGAAAATCTTGTTAAATTGTTAGAGAATTCAGCAAGTACTTCAGCACCAACAAATCCTGTTAGAGGAGAATTATGGTATGATGTTACTGGATTGAAACTTAAAGTTTACGATGGATCAAACTTTGTTGCCATAGGTGCAACACGCAACTCAGCAACTGCTCCAACTGATGGTGTAAAGACAGGAGATTTATGGAATCATATTACTAATGATCAGTTATACATGTATGATGGAACCAATTGGGATCTGATTGGACCGATTTACAAAACAGGTGATGGTAAGTCAGGATGGTTAGTCGATGAAGAAAATTTATCAGGAGGTGGCACAGCAAATGTTGTAAGCCTGTATCAAGATGGCACGCGAGTAGGAATATTATCAGCAACTGAAAGAACATTGGCATCAACTCCAACAGGATTTGATTCTGCCACAATACAAAAAGGATTAACATTTTACACAGACACAGATTCAACCACATTTAGATTACACGGTACGGCTCAAAATGCTTTAGAACTTGGCGGTTCACCAGCTGCCGATTACATCAATACCACAGACAATTCAACCATGAGTGGTACATTGTCAATTACGAATAATCAAGGTTTATCTTTTGGTGCTAACAGTGAAGGACAAATGTTTATTGATTCAAACAATGTCATTATTCAAAACAACAACTTTGACTCAATCTTTTTCAGAGTGAATCAATCATCAGTGCTAGTTAATGCTGTTGAAGTAACAAATTCTGCGGATTTGAGAGTTTATGGAAACTTACAAGTAGATGGCAACCTAGTTACTACTGGATCATCATCGTCATTTGCTGATTCTAAATTAGTAGTAAATGATGCAAGTCCAAGAGCATCTAACCAAAATGCAGGACTGGATATAGAAGGTGGCAGTGCATCAGCTGATGTCACATTACTGGTCACAGGTTCGGATGGTGGATACTTGGAGTCATCTTCAGGTCTATCTGTTGCAACAGGCAAAGTGTTCAGTGTTAATGGTACATCTGTTCTAAATGCTACCACTTTGGGATCAGGAGTGACAGCATCTTCATTGACACAAGTAGGAGATTTATCAGTAGGAAATATAGTGAATGGGTTCGGACCAATCAACAACAACGGAAATCCAATTACAACAACAGGGGTAACAAGTAACGATGACATAATTGTTGAAGCAAGTTCATCAGATTCAACTGTGAAAGCTTCGATTACAGCATCCAGTGGAAACATTTTATCTCAAGGCACAGTCACAGGAACTGCCGGAGTGATAGCTGGGAACACTACAATCAGCGGAAACACAATAGTAAATTCAAGTGGCGGGATAGACTTTGATAATGAAAATTTAGAAACTACTGGTACCATCACAGGAGCAAGTATCACTGTTACTACCACTGACACATCAATATTAAAAAGCACAGACTCTACATTAATCACAGTGCAAGATGGCATGAGCATAGAAGGTGACCTTGTTGTAGAAACAATAAGTTCTGATGATTCAACATTTATTACAATCAACAATGGAATTGAATTAGGTGGTCCAATCAGAGCAAACGATTCAGGTGCTGTACAAATTGATGAAGGATTAAGAGTTTCGGGAGCATTAACTGTTGCAGACAACTTCACAGTCGGAGGAACGACCACAGTGAGTCAAATACTAGATGAAGATGCTTTTGATTCCGATTCTGCCACTGCATTAGCCACTCAACAATCTATCAAAGCATATGTGGCAACACAGATTGCAACAATATCAACTGATTTATTTTTCTCATTGAATACAACAGGATTGTCAAATGCAAACATTGCCTCACTATTAGACACATTGGCTCCAAATGCGGCATCAGGCACTAAAGCAAGAATAGCTGGTGTAAGCATCACTGCTTCTTCATCTTCATCATCCAACTATGTGGCGGCAATTGGTGATTCAAGGAATTCAGTAGCAACAACCACAACCACGACACTGAACCACACAAGAAATAATGACTTAATATTCACACGTGGTGCTTCTAACTGGGCATACACTTCAGGATAAAAAATGCCTATTCAGGCTCCTACACTCATTGAAAATTACTTGGGTAATGCTGAACATATACTTGACCATGCAATACAGCATGGAGATTTCACAAGGCGTGAAAAAGGCACACGCAAATATCATCAGGCAAAGCCTGGCGGACCAATCAGTCAATTTTCATCTTGGTTCATTCATGTGCATGATCCATTTGCTGATGTAATATTTGAAACAATACCCCATGATCGCAAACACTGTACACAATTGGTATTGAACAAATATGAACCAGGAGATTATCTAGTCAAACATTGTGATGCCCAAGGACTATATTGGAAGTTTAAATTAGTGTATTTGACTGCTGGAGAACCACATTTTTGTTGGTATGATGAACATGATAATCAACATTTCATACAGGAAAAGGTAGGCAGTTTGCTGGATATGGACATTGGACTGTATCATGAAGTCACAACGATTGGTGATCATGAGCCAACAAAGTATAGCCTCTGTCTTTTATACGAATAAATAACAGCACAATGGCCAAGCAACAAATGACATTAATGTTCAATGCAAAAACAGGCATTCTGTTAGGTGAAAAACCTGCGGACAATGGCATGTTAGATCTAAGCAAATTTAAATTTAAAGATGTTGAAATAGATCCAATACTAGATTTTTATGATGGAGACTATGACACTGGATCAGTCAAAGCTTGTGATGAAAAACCTATGCTGAACGAATCAGTTGTAAATGCACAAACCACTGAAAATATTGAATCAAAATATCCTTTGCACAAACAATTAAACATAATGATGGATATGTTAGACAAAAGTGATATGCCTAACACTCCTGAATTTGCAGACATGATGACACATATCAAGGACGTAGTTGAAGCAAGTAAACTTAAAAAGAAGACTTACTTAGAGTCAGATGCTTATCATTATGAAACAGAAGAAGAAGCAACGGAAAAGGCAAAGAAAGCGGTTGATTTCGACTAAAAATCGAATGTATAAATATTAATAGATCATGGCATATACAATTAACAAAACAGACGGATCAGTACTAGCTACAATAGCAGATGGTACTTTAGATACCTCAACCAGTTTACAACTCATAGGAAAAAACTATGCAGGGTATGGTGAAATCTTAAATGAAAATACAGTAAAACTTTTAGAAAATTTTGCTAATTCAACTTCACCTACAAATCCTTTGACTGGACAAATGTATTACAACACTTCGACAGCACAGGTTGAAGTTTATAATGGAACAGCATTCAAGGCAGTATCAGGAGCAATTATTTCTGCCACATCACCTACAACAGGATCACAAGGTGATTTATGGTATGATTCAGTCAACGGACAAGTTTATGTGTATTCAGGCACTGCTTGGGTATTGGTTGGACCACAAGCAACAGCAGGATCAGGAACATCAGGAGCCATTGTAAAATCAATTACTGATACTACAGGTACTGATAGAATTGTTACACAACTAGTTGTATCAGATTCAATTGTTGCAATGGCATCATCGGTTGAATTCACACCACAGATTGCTGTATCAGGATATGCTACAATTAAAAAAGGACTTACATTAGGAACACAAATTACAAGCAACAAGTTCCAAGGCACAGCAACTGACTCAGATGCATTGGGTGGAGTTGTTGCCGCAAACTATTTTAGATCAGATGCTTCAGACACAACCACAGGTACAGTAACTATAGCTTCTGACTCACCTTTGATTATAGGAGCAGATGGCGATTTAACAGTTACACAATCTGGAGCAAACACAACATTTAAAAATGTTACTACAGATGGAAATATTATTTTTAATGTAAATGATGGTGGAGTCGACACAGCAGTATTAACACTGACTGGATCGGATGCATCAGCAACTGTAACTAACTTAACAATATCAGGTGACTTAACTGTAAGCGGTACAACAACTACATTGAACACAACAAACATGGTGGTTGAAGATCCACTTATGATATTAAACAAAAATGCGGCATCGATCAGTGATAGAGATATTGGTCTTGTATTTGATAGAGGCATAAATCAAAATGTTGCATTTATTTGGGATGAGTCTGCAGATGAGTTTGCACTTGTTACAACAAATGAAGATGGCACAACAGCAGGCGATGTCAGTATTGTTGGCTATGCCACTCTACATGCTACATCCACTGCCGCACAATATTCTGACCTTGCTGAGAGATATGAAGCTGACAGTGCTATGGAGTCAGGAGATGTTGTAAAAATTGGCGGTGAAAAAGAAATCACAAAAACAACAGAAGAAAATGATCAAGAAGTATTTGGAGTTATATCAACAGATCCAGCATACAAAATGAATGCCGATGCTGGTTCAGATAGTTCACATCCTTACGTTGCTTTATCAGGTCGTGTTCCTTGCAAAGTCATAGGTGCTGTAACAAAAGGACAGAGACTTGTTTCATCTAACACAGATGGCGTTGCTCAGGCAGCTGGAGATGGATACGCAATCCAGGCAGTAATAGGCAGAGCATTAGAATCTAGCACAGATGATGGAATCAAAACGATAGAAGTTGTGGTAGGTAAAAATTAATGGGTTACACTGCTGGTGATACTATACTAGATAATGAGTATAATGATTTTGCCAATGATGCTACGAACAACATTAATGGCATCTGGGGTAATGGAAACGGCACTAAAGGTTACGGACAAACTAACACAATTTCAGCTGTAAGTGCAGGTAATGCCATTACAGCGGCACAGTGGAACACTTTGCAAGACAGATTAAAATCAATTGCAGATCACCAAGGTACAAGTATTAACAATTCATCTGGATCACTTTCAGGTGGAGACACAGTGGCTATTTTAGCAAATCTAGGTGCTGATATTACCACAGTTACAAATGCTAGATACACAGTGGCAGGAGCCAATGTCACAGCATCATCCAATCCTAACTCAATTAACAGAACATTCTCAGGAGATTGGACCACAAACACTATTCATGAATGCAAATTTACTTTTGCATCATCAGACGCGGCAAGATACTTTTTTAATGCTGGAGGGTCAATCACCCATGTATGGAACTTGTCATCATTTACAGCATCAGACAAGACTTCTGAGTGGGAAGATTTATTTGAAACCAAAGCTGCCACATTTACTTTTGCAGGAGCCACTGATGGATTGAGTGGATCAGGATCACAGAATACAAATGCTAATGATGGATTTTGGAATTCAGACATCAGTAATGGTGGCTCTTATACAGTAGTCCAAAAGATGTTTGCTGACTCGTCACCATACACAACAAACTATGTGCAGTGGGAAGTAAAAGTTTCAGGCACAGCAGGATCACTGGGCGGTAAAGGCGAAGTACTTACAATCAAGGCCACAGCAAGAGACGATGCGGCTGATTCAAGTGATGAAGGACAAGCACCACAGGATGCCGCTGATGCGGCTCAAACAGCACTTGATGTTGTGGACGGCACACTGACATCATCATGGACATTTAATAAACCAAATACTAACCAATTGAACAACGATGCTATAGGCACAATTACAGCGGCTGAAGTATCTCAAACTCAAGCATAATCACATTAACAATTCCCATTGATTTTTTGGCATAAACTTATTATAATAAGTTATGAGTTCAAAACAAAGATTTGCATTAAAACGTGATCTCTTATTGTTACAGCAACGAGTCAAATCACAAGAGGTATTTGTGTATAATGGTTGCATGTTCAGAGCCGATGCTGACACAGTAGCCTATGCACAGACGGTGAAAGATGATGCAGTTATTATAGATATCAATCAAACACCTTGCAAAATTCCAAACGCAGACGATTTTCGACATACTCTACAACTTAAACACAACGAAATATTAAATGAGTATGACAAAGAGTATCAAGAAATCATATTACGATAAAGGCATTTTGCTTTTCAGTTTTGACACACCTGAATTGCAGTATTCAAAGATAACTGGAAAATGTATTGAACTGTTAAGAATATATTGTCCTGAGATTCCTGTGGTTGTTGTGGGCGATCAAATTATTAAATCTGCAGATTGGACTATACTGGCAGATGATCCTACTGTTAATGTGCATAATCTCCGCGGTCCAAAACCATGGAAAAACTTAGCACGAGTTGACGCCTATGAACTATCACCTTTTGACACTACAATAATAATCGATTCTGATTATCTTGTGTATGACAACAATTTACTGAAGCTGTTTGAATCAGGGCAATCAGTGTTGGCACACACCACATGGTGTGATATAAATTATGCAGAAGTATCCAAACTACCAATGGGCAACTCTATGTTGGACATGATGTGGGCAACTGTATTGATGTTCAAGAAAGACGCCGCCGTAAGAGAAATGTTTGACATCTGGAGAAACATTTTGAAAAATTATCAATTTTATGCACAGATGTTTGGTCTTAACAAACGCATGATAAGAAATGATCATGCATTCACGATTGCTATGGCAAATATGCAAGACCATGGTTCTACAGAACACACAGTGATACCATGGGATATTATCACAGCTAATCAAAATTTTGAAGTAAAAAAGATTACAAATAAAAATATTGTGTTGCAAGATCAACATGGTGAAATAATAGTTGATCAAAGTGTACACATCTTAAACAAAGAAAGTTTATTAAATGCTATCTGACAAAGAACAGTACGGATATCTTACATATGCTTTGAATACTGGGGACACAGATTACGAAAGTATTGCACATCTTTGGGCATTGAGTGTTAAACTGACACACAAACATTGTCCATCACTTGCTGTAATAGTAAAAGACAAACAAAAATGTAGAAGCAGTTTACACAAAGTATTTGATCATGTAATAGAATTACCCATAAGAGATGTTGTTAATAATATGCAGTATGAGTGCGATGTGTTAAAGTTATCACCGTTTAAAGAAACGGTCAAATTTGAAGCAGACATGCTATGTACATCCGACATCATGATATGGCAAAAATATTTTAGATTACGTGACTTGTGTTTTACAGGACATGTTTGCAATTTCAAACAACAACAAGCAGATGACTCAAAGTATAGGAGATACATCAAAACAAACCTCTTACCTAATGTATATCAAGGATTATATTATGTAAGGACAACAAGACAGACCGATAAGTTTATGAAAACAGCCAATAGTGTATTCAATAATTGGGATAAGGAAATTAAAAACTTAAGAATGTTTGACAAATTCGAACCATCCACAGATTTTGCATTTAGCATAGCATTAGACAAACTAGACATGAATAATTGTGTCAGTAATGATGTGTATCCGTCTTTTATACATGTAAAACAAGGGATTGTAAAACAAGCAGATTGGGATCAGATAACATGGAGTTTATTAAAAAATAAGTATTTTACAGTGTGCGGTACACAATTATCATTGCCAATACATTATTTTGACAAGTCATTCTGTACGGAGAAACTAATAAGGGAGTATGAATATGCAGTTGGAATATAGAATATATTATCAAGACGAAGAAATCACCACAGTGACTACACAGACTGCAGAAGGTGAATATATTGTAGTTGATCCAAAAACGTGGTTGGATGTACAAAATAGTCCATCGCGATGGAAAGTAGTTGATAAGACATTAGAGAGAAAATTTGTAGATCGCACAAAAGGAAAAAAGAAAAAGAAATTCACAGTGAAAGGTCATAACACATTTCCAGGATGGGTAATAATAAAATTCCAACTGTATACTGCTATAGAATACGCGATTGAGGAACCTGAATGGTTTGATCCCGAAAAACACGCAGTAGTAGGGTATGAAGAAGATGATTGATGTTGCAGATTTAGATGTAATTTTTTTAAGTTACAATGAACCAAACAAAGAACACAACTGGGCAGATTTGCGATCAAAATGTCCATGGGCAAAACGTGTGGATGGTGTAGAAGGTTCTGATGCGGCACACAAAGCGGCAGGAGAAGCATCAAGCACAGAACGTTTCATATTAGTCGATGGAGATAACATCGTTAATCCTACTCTGTTTGATCAACAATTAGATGTTGATAGCATGCCAGCAGATGCTGTAATAAGATATCAAGGTTTGAATATTGTAAATGGATTAAAATATGGAAACGGTGGTGTGTCTTCATGGACAAGAAAATTTGTTAAAGATATGAAAACGCATGAAAACTCTGAAGGTGATGATGCAAGTTTGATTGAATTTTGTTTTCATGATCAATACGTTGCTATACAAGAATGTCATTCTACCACAGTGATGAACAGCACATCACAGCAGGCATGGCAGGCAGGATTTAGAGAAGGAGTCAAAATGAGTTTGGATGAAGGCAAACGTGTATCGCCAGCAAATTTTGTTAAAGATATATGGCGTGGAAATTTAAGAAATTTGTGTATCTGGATGAGTATTGGTGCTGATGTTAAAAATGGATTATGGGCAATATACGGTGCTTGTCAAGGCTGTCATTGGACGACATTGAACCAAGACTGGGATCATTCTGTCACTCGTGACTTCACAGCATTAGATACCTTGTGGGATCAAACAATTATTAGTGAAACAGAATTAGAAACACATATAAAGGAAATGCAAAACGATTTGAATTATCATTTAGGATTAAATGTTGCACTGCTAGATGAAACACAATCGAAATTTGTTAAATTTATAAATTCATGTCCAGCGATTACTTAACAGACGCCAACAAAGCAAAACTCAAATTAGATAAGGTATCTGATTCTATGTGTCTGGCAAAATGGATGCAGACTTCACTGCATCTTACAAATGGTATGACGAACTCTTGTTATCATCCACCATTGCACAAAATAGATGTAGAGCAAATTAAAACAAATCCTTCTAAATTGCACAACACTGATGAAAAGAAATCACAACGTGATTTGATGATCAATGGAAAAAGACCAGAAGGATGTTCATATTGTTGGAAGTTAGAAGATGACAAACAAATGAGTGATAGACATTATCGTTCAGGAGAACCATGGGCAATGGATCACTATCAAAATATATTGGATAATCCACAAGCAGACATTGTGCCCACTTATGTTGAGGTTGATTTCAGTAATGCCTGCAACTTTAAATGTTCATATTGTTCTCCGCAATTTTCAACTGCTTGGGCAAAAGAAACTGAAGAACATGGATCATGGCCAACATCAACACCACATAATGATCCAGCACATTTTAAAGGTGATAGAAAAGTTATGCCACAAAATAACAATCCATATGTTGAAGCATTTTGGAAATGGTGGCCAGAACTGTATCCGCAGTTGCGTCATTTCAGAATGACTGGTGGAGAACCTATGATGGACAAAAACACATACAAGGTGTTTGAATATGTGATAGATAATCCTAAAAAAGATTTACATTTGAACGTAACGTCTAATTTTTGTCCGCCCGCTCCTGCACTAGGTGACAGATATTTCAACATGGTGAAAACAATGTGTGATGGTGCAATGATAGAACACTTCATGCAATTTGTGTCTTTGGATGCTTGGGGAGAAAAAGCAGAATACATTAGAAACGGAATGGATTTTGGAACAGTGTGGGCAAATGTACACAGGTATCTGCATGACATAAAAGGATACAATTCTATTACTTTTATTATTACAATGAACAACCTCAGTGTGTCCAGTTTGAAAGATTTACTGAAAAACATATTGAGATTAAGAGAACAATATTCTACAACATATCAAAGGGTGTGGTTTGATACACCCATATTAAGGTTTCCCATATGGCAACATATAGGATTGTTGGACGAATCCTTTAACCATTATTTCGAGGAGGCTATAGAGTTTATGGAGCAACACCGACATGACTCTGACATGGCAGGGTTTAGAGACTTTGAAATCGCTAAACTTACTCGGACATACCGCATAATGCAACAAGGACTGGACAACAAGGAACAACACCTAGCAAACTTTTGGCGTTTCTTTCGAACTCATGACTCGAGACGTGAAACAGATTTGTTAGGTGTTTTTCCAGAATACAAAGATTGGTTTAAACAATGTCAACAAGCAACGAAGATTTAAAATATAAAAGACAGGTGTTAGATCCGCTGTCATCGTCCTTTTGTGGAGCCAAGTGGTACAATGCCACAATATGGTTAGGGTCTGGTATGACCACAAGTTGCCATCATCCTTTGCCACACAAAATTGATATTGAGGCAGTAAAACGTAATCCCAAAGCTCTACACAATACACCAGAGAAAAAATTGCAACGTGAACAGATGCAGGCAGGCGAAAGACCTGCTGGCTGTGAATACTGTTGGAAGATAGAAGACTTAGGTGATAACAGTATATCGGATAGAGTTTATAAATCTAACATATATTCAAATGAAGATTTGCAAACAGCATTCGACACACCTTGCCAAAAAGATGTTGATTTACAAACATTAGAAATATCCTTTGATAGAACTTGTAATTTTGCATGTTCATATTGCAACCCTGCTTTTTCTACGACCTGGGTCAAAGATATAAAAAATAATGGAGCATATGAAAAATTACAATCAGATGGCAGAAATCATTTTACGCATGTACACGAATCATCGCAACTGTATGGATATCAGGAATATAATCCTTACATAGAAGCATTTTGGAAATGGTGGGATTCAGATTTACATCGCACATTGAAAGAATTAAGAGTGACAGGCGGTGAACCACTAATGAGTGCAGACATGTGGAAACTGTTTGATTGGTTCAAAGACAACCACGGCAAGTCAGACACTAGATTAGCAATTAATTCTAATCTGTGCCCTAAAGATAAATTGATGGATCAATTGATTGAAAAGTCACACTATGTCAAAAACTTTGACGTTTACACTTCAGCTGAAGCAATGGGGACCAGAGCCGAATATATAAGGGATGGCATGGACTTTGAACTTTGGAAAAAAAATTGTTTACGTCTTATTAATGAAGGAAGTCTGTCAGGTTTGCATGTAATGATGACTGTGAATGCTTTGTGTTTAGATTCTTTGCCTGAAATGATTGATTTGCTAGTAAGTTGGAAACGCAAGTATGGTGCTGATTATCCAAACTTTACTCTCAATATATTACGTTTTCCTTCATTTCAGTCAGCAGTAGTATTGCCAACTAGCATTAAACAGGAATGTATAGAACAATTAACTAAGCAAACACATGATTATTACAATGATTTGCACGGTATGGAACTTAATCAAATACTTAGATTGATTGAATATTTAAAGGAGGTTGAAAGTCCTCACTATGGAGCAGACAATGTGGATAAATTACAGAGTGACTTCAAAAACTTTTATTCGCAGTATGATAAACGCAGAGGCAAAAAATTTGCCAACACATTTGGTAATGAAATGGTAGCATGGTATGAGCAGTTATAAAGACAAAATGCCCACCAAAGTGGATGCTGAAAAACTGACAGATAGAGAAAAATATCTGTTAAATGATTCTAAGTATTTTTGCACATTGCCTTGGACACATTTACACGCTTATCCGAATGGAGCCGCCTATCCTTGTTGTCTTGCAAAACATGAATATCCAATTGGGTCTATGAAAGAAAACACTATAAAAGAACTATGGAATAGTGCAGACATGAAAGACATTAGAAAAAACATGTTGACTGAACAACCATCTAAACAATGTACTAAGTGTTATGAGCAAGAAGAACACGGATGGACATCAATGAGGCAATCCGGAAACATACACTTTGGGCATCACATAGACAAAGTGCAACAGACATCTGCAGATGGACATTATGATGATGTAAACATGATATATTGGGACATACGTTTTTCTAACTTGTGCAATCTGTCTTGCAGATCTTGTGGGTCAATGTTTTCTTCTAATTGGTATGATGATCAAGTAGCATTGTGGGGCAAACCTGATCATGCAAAAGTAACTTACGCGGGAACAACCAAAATGGATGCTTACGATCAATTGGTAGAATATTTGCCTGTAGTAGAACAAGTTTATTTTGCAGGTGGTGAACCGCTCATTATGGAAGAGCATTATAAAATATTAAAAGAACTTATTAGACTAGGCAAAGCAGATACAGTAAGATTAATTTACAATACAAACTTTACAAGACAAGCATACAAAGACCTTAATGTGTTTGATTATTGGCCAGAGTTCAAAGATGTGTCAGTTGGTGCATCACTTGATGCTATGGGTCCTAGAGCAGAATTAATGCGTAATGGTACTAAATGGGCAGATGTAGAACACAACAGAGAAACAATGCTTAAAAAATGTCCTAATGTAGACTTTTATATTTCGCCAACAGTTGGGATATTCAACTATTCACATGTAATAGATTTCCATAATGATTGGATGGAAAAAGGTTTTGTAAGAGAAGGTGATCTAAATTTGAACATGGTACAAGATCCTTTACATTATAGAATAGATGTAATCACTCCGAAAATGAAACAAGAAGTAGAACCGAAATACAAGGAACACATAGAAAAAATACGTCCTAAAGATCATTTGGGTAGAGCAACGGGTGGATTTGAATCTGCATTGAATATGATGATGGCTGAAGACAGAACTGATTTATTGCCTACTTTCAAAAGAATAACACATCAACTTGACAAACATCGTGGGCAAGAAACACATGAAGTTTTTCCTGAACTAACGGAACTATTGATATGAGTAAAATTTGTACACTACCATGGATGCATTTGGAAACCACACCATTAGGTGAGTACCGGCCATGTTGTCTTGCAGAAGAATCTATCAAACGTCCTGATGGATCACCGTACGATATATCTAAAGGAGACACAATCAAAGATGCGTTTAATTCAGAGTATATGGAAAACATGCGTACTGAGTTTTTGCAAGGAGGACAACCTAATACTTGTAGTAAATGTTGGTCACTAGAGGAGTCAGGTGGTACGTCAAAAAGAATGATATCGAATGAAAAGTTTGGTTTGAACACTGACGAAAAAGGTATAACATTTTTAGATTTAAAATTAGGAAACATATGCAATTTAAAATGTAGAATCTGTGGAGGTTTTTCATCTTCTAAATGGGCCGCAGAAGAAATTAAACAAGGTAGTGATCACGCCAAAGGTTGGTTGAAGGCAGGCATGTGGCCACGTAAAACAGATTCTTTATGGAACGAAGTTGTTGACATGCTACCAAACATAGAGCATTTTGAATTCACTGGTGGCGAACCTTTCATGATACAAGAACATTTTGATCTACTGGAAAAAAGTGTGGAACTGGGATACGCGAAACAGCAAGAAATACATTATAACACAAACGGAACACAGTACCCTGAGTATGCAATTAAACACATATGGCCTCATTTCAAAGATGTTGAAATTGCTTTCAGTATAGATGATATACGTGGTAGATTCGAGTATCAAAGATATGGAGCAAAGTGGGATCAAGTAAATGAAAATATACGCAAGTTCAATGATTTAAAATCTAACAGCAAAAATATTACAACACAAATTTGTTGTACTATCAATATTCAGAACATCTACAATCTTGATAACATGGCAGATTGGATGAAACAACAAAATTTTGATTATGTGTTTTACAACTATTTGCATGAGGCAAAAGAATGGAATGTGCAATATCTTCCTATACATATCAAACAAAAAATCAAAAAGAAATTGGATGCATATGATGGTGATATTTGGCATTACAAACAAATTCAAAATGCTGTAAATTTTATGATGTCAGCTGATTTGCACAGTGAAGAAATGCTACACAAACGCAGACTGAAAATAAAATTGAGTGATCAATTTAGAAATGAATCTTTTGCAGAAATTTTTCCTGAATTAAGAGAGTTAGTATGAGCAAAGATTGGAAAACACCAGAAGAGGGCAATTTGACATTTTGTATGGCTCCATGGACACATACATACTTGTCACCTACATCAGAAAGACGCCTGTGTTGTGCTTCTACTGAACCTGCACAAAGTTTCGAACAATACATTGATACATCAGAAGGCACAAACGAATACAATCCTATGTCTTTACCAGAATGGTGGAACAGTGATCATATGAAGTCTGTAAGACAAAGAATGCTCAAGGGCGAGATGTTGCCAGAGTGCCAAGTGTGTAATCACAACATATTACATACTAGTCCTTACAGAAAACACTTCAACCAACTGTTTGAAAATTTAATCAAAGAAGCATACCAAAAAACAAATTCAGATGGTAGTACAGATATGCCAGTCGTATCTTTTGATTATAGATTTTCTAACTTGTGTAATTTTATGTGTAGAATGTGCGGATCAAATCTGTCCTCTAGTTGGGAAACTGAAGAAAGAAAATATATTGAAAATTTTGATAAAGTTAGACCATGGGCAAGTAAAGAAGTAAAAAAAGCAACTGCAGAATTTGTTGCAAACATGGCAGAACCAGAATTTGAACATGCCATAAAAAATAAACAAATTCGTGAAGTCTATTGGGTAGGTGGAGAACCATTAATGTATCATCAACATTGGAAGTTTATGAAAATGATTGTGGACACAGGACAAGCCGGCAATGTGTATGCAAGGTATAACACGAATTTGAGTAGGATAGTCTTTAAAAATTTAAACCTGTTTGACGATGTATTATCAAAATTTAGTGCATGGGAAGTGTGTGCAAGTATAGATGGCACAGGCCCTACAGGCGAATATATTAGATCAGGCTTAAATTGGGAGAAATGGTTAGACAATTGGAAACATGCACACAAATTTCAAAATGGTCGGAACAAAATATTGAATTTAGATTTCACTATAACCACAGCAGGAATATGGGAAATAGAAAAAATGTTCGAACTTAGTTTAGAATATGATGTACCGATTATTACAAAACAAACTTTCGCATTTAGTTCCGAAGTATTGATGAGTTGCAGGGCAATGCCTAAACACATTTTACAAAGAATATTTTCTGACATGTTAGAAAGGATAGAGCCCCGTGCAACAAAAAAACAAAAAGGATTAGTGGATCAACTAAAACACATGATACAACAAGGACATTTTGTTGATGACTACCCAAATGATTATGAACAAGGAATAAAAGACGGCAAAGAATTTATTTTACACATGGAAAGTCGAAGGAAAAATCCTATCACAATGCGTGAGATAATGTGGAAAGACAAAGAACTAGGTGAATGGTATGACTCAATATAAGCATATTGTTAGTGCAGGATGTTCATTTATACATGGCAGTGAATTGGGTGATGAAGAACCATATTCACAGTCTACCTATCCTGCTTTAGTGGCAAAACAATTAGACACCACTTATGAATGTCTTGCTTATCCTTCAGCATCTAATCAAGGAATAACAAAAAACATACTCCAACATTCTCCACAACAAAAGACACTGTACATAGTTCAATGGACATATCCTTCACGTTTTGGTGTGAATTTAAATTTTGCAATTAAAGATAAGAACAAAAACAAAACTACTTGGTTAGATCTTGCTCCAAACTCATGGGATTACGATCCAAAAACATTTAGTGAGTATAATGAATATTCAACCCAATTGGTTGATATGGGTATCCCACAATTAAGTGAACAATATTACAAATACACAGGCAACAACGATCAGTTTATGTTTCAGACTGAGTTATGCATTAAAGCAGTGCAACAACATTGTAATGAGCATGATTCAGATTGGTTGTTTTATACAGCAACTAGCGAACTGCTGGAATTCAAACAGGTGCATGGATTTGATAACAAAGGATTTGTTGAATGGGCAAGTGATTGCAAGTACAAACATGGACCTTACCGACATCCTTTACACCAAGCACATTCAGATGCCGCTTCACTTGTAACGGTAAGATTAAAAGGATAATTACACACATGTTTAGATGGATTAAAAAATTGTACAACAATATTCTTCTTGAAATACGTTACAGGAAAAAAATGAAAGAACTAAAGAAGAAGGATCCTTTCATTTATCACTAATCAATGAAAAATACTTTTTGCTTATGGGAATACACTGGAGTAGATTCTGTCTACAACACTGGCAAACTTGTTAAAGATCTTACCACATATATCAAAAATCAAACATCACAAAATCAAGAAATAATTTTAGACATGTATCCAGAAGGTTATAGTTTATATCATAATGGAGTATGGAGTATTATCGAAGCAGTGTGTGAAGCATGTGATGTACACACAGCATCTTTGACATTAGTAATTGGAGATATGACTGCTGATTATCCTTGTAACGTGATTATACATCAACCTAGATGGTTAATGGAAACTGCCGCAGAGTTTCCTAATTTCAAACAAGATTTTAGTAAAGTTGCAGAAAAAAAATTTTTACACTTCATAGGCCGGGCCACGTGGGATAGGATAGGCATAAACAAATATTTGAGAGAGAACTATGCTGATGACTCATGGACAACAATCGGCCCAACCAGAAACAGGCAAAGAGTGATAGATGACACATTTCATGGATTGACAAATAATCACTTTGCTCCTGATCAAATTGTAGACATGGTCAAATATACTTTAGATCCACCAAAAAATTTTTTGACAGAAGTAAGTCGCGAAGATTATGTAACTTTTCCTAACAACATGTTAGGATTAAAGCATATGTATACCAATGCATTTGTTGAGATTGTGCATGAAACAGATATACATGATAACAATTTTTTTATAACTGAAAAAACTATTAGGCCAATCTTGTTCAAAAAACCATTTATTACTATGTGTGGTAGAAACTTTATGAAAAACTTACGCATACTAGGATTCAAAACTTTTGATGATTGGTTCGATGAGCGTTACGATGAAGCAAATGGAAGGTCACGATATGATCGTGTGCTAAAAAGAATTATTCAAATTGGAAAAATGAGCTACAAAGAGTTATCAGAATGGAACCTTGAAATGCAGGACACTGTTGAACATAATTTTCAGCATCTGCTAACAAAAGGTTGGCTGGAACACTTAGACAAATTTGATGTACAATTTTGGCACGATGGCAAAGGACAACTATTATGATTGTAGACCCAGTAACAGAATGTTACGATCTCAACGCATCAGGGCACATAAACTTACACGAAACATTTCCGTCTCTCCAAGATGACCTACGTGCCTACTTTGTCAGATGCAATAAACAAGGATTTGATCCTGTTATAGATTTTACTAATGAAGGTTATGGATTGTATGCCAATGGTGCATGGCCAGTGATTGAAAGTGTTGCCGGAGAGTGTGGGATTGAGATGAATAAATTGACTTTGTACATATCTGACATGTTTGCATCATATCCTTGCAACACAATGCCTTTGGTCAATGACAAATGGTTAGATGTATACAAACCAACCTCTGAACCAGATGTGACAGACAGACTGTTTAAAACTTTTGGTCATTTTATAGGTAGAGCATCACCAGATAGATTGGCCATGCATGTGATGTTAGAAAAATACCAAAACGACATGTGGTACTCTATATGGAATGGTTGGGACTTTGACGACAAATTTTTTGCTAGATTGAAAAATTACATTCCAATACATCTTGATAAAGGCAAACTAATAGGAAGAGCAAGAGAAGTGGCAGACACATTACCACAAAAAAATACATACGAAACGCCAAGTAAAGATGATTTTTATGAATGGCCCAGACAAGTTGCTCCATTACACTATTATTACAAAAATATGTTTGTTGATATTGTAAGTGAAACAGACCTAGACACTTGCTTTACCACAGAAAAAACTTTGAGGCCCATCATTTTCAAAACGCCATTTTTATTAATGGCCGGTAAAGGCACACTTGGAAAACTAAAAGAGATTGGTTTTAAAACATTTGACAATTGGTGGTCAGAAGATTATGACAAATATTCACACAGACAAAGACTGGAAAAAATATTAGACATTGTAGATTGGATTAGTGTACAATACAATGTAAAGGAAATGAAAGCAGAAATGAATAGCATTTTGGAATACAACTATAAGCATTATGTAAATCAAACATGGATACCCATGGCAAAAGAAATGGGTGTGCCGGACAGTGCATTTGGAGATACAAGAACATGGGAGTAGTTTGGGGAGCATCTGCTCACTTTCACGATGCAGGATTAAGTGTTGTTAAAGATGGTGAAGTTGTATTTGGTGCTCACGCAGAAAGATATTCAGGAGTAAAACATGACAAATTATTAAATCAAGATATTGTTAATGAAGCACTCACTTGGGGCAAGCCAGATGTGGTAGCATGGTATGAAAAGCCATGGAAGAAAAACATTAGGAAATTATGGACTGGTGAATGGAGGTATTCTTCTTTTGATCAGCACCCAAGCAAATACATGAAACAGTTTGGTATCACAGCACCAGTCGAACTGTATGATCATCATTACACTCATGCAACAGCAGGATATTTTACATCACCATTCAAAGAAGCAGTAATTGTGGTAGCAGATGCTATTGGAGAGTTTGAATGCATTACTATATGGGAAGCAAAAGGAAATAAACTTAAAAGACTTGCGTCATGGTCTTATCCGCACTCACTAGGATTATTGTACTCAGCATTTACTCAAAGATGCGGATTGAAACCCATGGACGAAGAGTATATAACAATGGGCATGGCAGGTTGGGGCAAACCCAAGTATGCACATCAAATAAAACAAGAATTTGTAAATCCTACACATTTTCATTTAAAGAAAAATGTACACAAAGGAATAGGCAACTGGATGCCAGATGCTAAAGTGGAGGATATTGCGGCTTCAATACAGCAAGTCACAGAAGAATGTATTGACCAATTGATGTGTACTGCCTACACATGGACAAGAATGAACAATGTGGTTTTTATGGGAGGTGTTGCCCTGAACTGTGTGGCCAATCATTTGTTGCATTACTACTTTGAAAATGTGTGGATAATGCCCAATCCAGGAGATTGTGGATCTTCACTCGGAGCCGCACTTGCACATCGTGGATCACATGTCAATTGGCCGGGGCCGTACATTGGCACCAATATTGATAATCCATACCCTGTAGAGGCGTTATTGCACGAATTAGACACCAAAAAGATAGTGGGAGTAGCGTCTGGTCGTGCTGAATTTGGACCACGTGCTTTAGGGCACAGATCATTGTTAGCAGACCCTAGAGGTCCTGAAATTAAGGATCAAGTGAATGCCATAAAACGCAGACAAAAGTTCAGGCCTTTTGCTCCGGCAATACTGGAAGAACATGTTCAACACAACTTCAAGATGTGTACCAGTCATTCACCTCATATGCAGTTTGTAGGCGAATGTTTGAAGCCAGAACTGTATCCAGCAATCATTCATGTGGATGGTACCAGCAGAGTACAAACAGTGGGCAAAAATGATTCAACAGGATTCAGAGCATTGTTAGAAGCTTGGTATGCAAAAACAGGTTGTCCTATGTTGCTGAATACGTCACTAAACATTCGTGGTGAGCCGATGGTGAACACAAGAGAAGATGCTGATCGCTTCGAAGAAAAATATGGCGTAAAGGTTTGCTCGTGACATGTATGATAGATATGCATTTGAAGGACAAATCACACAACATAAATCCAACACAGAATGGTACTGGCTCACAGACAGCCGAGTAGATTATTCTAATTTTAATTTTGATTATGATCCGCCTGATTGGGAGAAACAATTCATTCATGCTTTTGGAGATCAACACTCTGTGCATGGTGGAACATATCTGGTGCACATCAATCACGATAATCAAACAGACTTTAAATTTGTATCGCAAACAGTAATAAGAAATCAAGCATTTGATGTTTTTACTGATACACATAAAATAGACTTTCAATCAGAAACATCTACTGAATGGTATTGGGTGACAAATCCATTTAATGATTATGTTGATTTTGATTTTACATGGCATCCTGCACTATGGGAGAAAAATTTTGTTCATGTGTTTCCTGATCAACACTGCACACATGGTGGCACTTACATTATTCATAAAGATTGTGATCTGGCAAACATAGAATACAAATATCACAACTTTGTTATTAAACGCACTGGATACAATCACCTCCATTGGAAAACTGATGACAGGAATTCATATGCTGGATTTAATTTTACATGGCATCCAGAACCATGGGAAGAAAAATATGTGCATTGTTTTGGCGATCAACATGCTGATGATTCACGCACATATTATGTTGCAGATGAAGTAGACTTTGCTAACGCAAGGAAATATTATCATCCTAAAACTGTGACATGTCACAAACCGTTTCAAAGGTTTCATGGTATAAAACTTCAGAACTGTGACACTGAGGATGAATACTACTGGATAACCAGCGATGGTAATGATTACTCTGATTTTGATTTTACTTGGCATCCAGATGAATGGCAAAGCAAGTATGTTCATTGCTTTGGAGATCAATACTCAGATGATGCTGGCACATACCTTGTACATCGCGACACTGACATAAACAACGCCAGAATACAGTACCATCCAAATGCTATTACCCGTACAGAATCATTTGAACAGTTTCATGTCAAAGGATTGCAGAAATGCGACACCAAACAGGATTGGTATTGGATTGTTGATGATGCAAATGATTACCAAAATTTTGATTTCAAATGGCATCCAGAATCATGGAAGGGCAGGTATGTTCACTGCTTTGGAGATCAACATTCTGACGATGCAAACACCTATCTAGTACCAAAAGACTGCGATTTGGATAACGTCAAAGTAGAGTATCATAATCATGCTTTCCACCGTGTTAAACCATGGAATAGATTCAAAATAAGCGGTCTTAAGACGGTGAATTCGGACACTGACTGGTACTGGATCATCTCCGATGAAAATGACTATACTGACTTCGATTTTACATGGCATCCAGAGAGTTGGCAAACCAAATATGTGCATTGTTTTGGTGATCAACACGCAGATGATTCCAATACATATTTGGTACACAAAAGTCATGATATTACCAATATCAGATGGCAATATCACCCTGACACTGTTGTCAGAACCGCAAAATTTGATATTATAGAATATGATGGAGAATTAAATCATCATGCAGAATCTAACACTGAATGGTATTGGTTAACTAGCAAAGAAAATGATTACTCAGATTTTGATTTTACATGGCATCCTGAAACAGCACAACGCAAATTTGTACATGTGTTTGGAGATCAGTTTTCAGAAACTTCTGGTACATATTTGATCAACAAAGCGTTGGACCCAAACGATTGTAGACAACAGTTTCATGAAAATAAAGTTGTACGCAAAACCACAGGCACTATACACAGATGTTCTAACATGATACCTGACGACGAAGGCACAAGATTGTTTTCAAACTTGTTTAATTTTATAAAACGAATAGCAAATAACAGTGACGAAAGAAACATTTGGATTACAGCTTCTATTGTGGATGATGCTAATTTTGATTACAAATGGCATCCTGCTGACTGGGAATCAAAATATATTCATGTGTTTCATAATGAACAATCTGAATATGGATACGTGATGTGGGTGCCACTTGCTGAGTTCAAAAAGCAAATGGACACCTTGCAAAAATTAGAATGGTTCGATACAATAAAATATCATACATCTGATTTGAATTATTATGATCTTCCAGTGAATACGTATTCATTGGGCCAAGGTGCCGCCGAGAAGATACAACAACACACATTCACACATCATTATGAATGGTTTGTAGAAGACAGTGTGCAACAACAAAAATTGCCAAACTATTATCCTGCAAGATGGGATGAAGTCAACATCGATTGTTTTGGCACACATAAGCAAATGTTGTTGGTACCACGTGAAGCAAAATCATTTGTAATTGATCAAGTGTATGATTATCCTGCCATTGATACGCATCAACATGATATATCAACACAACCTAATGACATAATTTTTATATCATATGATGAACCAATGGCTGACGAAAAATACAAACAACTCACTAAAAAATATCCAAGGGCCAAAAGGGTGCATGGAATAAAAGGCCAAACACAGGCTTATCACAAAGCGGCAGAAATATCAAACACTGATTATTTTTTTGCTGTGTTCCCTAAGTTAGATATTCATCCTGACTTTGATTTTGAATACCAAGTTGATAGATTGCACAATCCCTGCCATTGGATTTTCAACAGTTACAATCCAGTGAATGGATTAAAATATGGTCATGAAGGAATTATTCTGTACAATAAAAAATTAGTGCTAGAAACAACAGATCCTGGAATCGACTTCACAATGTCTAAGGCACATGATTTTGAAGACATTATGAGTACTACAATGCTGTTCAATCAAGATCCATGGTTGGCATGGAGGACTGCTTTCCGTGAAGTGGTCAAACTGAATTACTTTAATAGCCAAAAACCTGACAAAATTACACAAGAAAGATTGCACATTTGGTGCACAGTGGCAGAAGGTGAAAATAGCGAGTGGGTATTACAAGGAGCCAATGATGGTCAAAAGTTTTTTGACAGTGGACAAGATATTAAATTAAGTTATGATTTTGAATGGCTGAAGAATCAGTTCAATAAGGTTTCCATTTAAGTTCTAGTTTTTCCAACCAACTATTGCCTGCATTTTTGGCTTCATCCACTAATAATGTTATGGTGTGATCAAATGCATCCAAAAATCCTACATCAAAAGGTCGTGGTTTTATTCCAGGCCCAGACAAATGTCTTTTAACAATATCTTCAATCGAATCTTGTTTGACGTTTCCAATGATATATCTATCACTGCCTGGCCTGTCAAGGAATCCACTTTCATGATACACATATTGATTGCCCAGACTGTCTACAGCAGACGCAACTTGCGGGAACCCATATCCATCCATTTGTTCATAGTTTGCCATTTTGATTGGCCCGTCGATTAATCCATGTCTTACAGGATGTAGTGCGTAACCATAATCAATGTGTAGATGTTTCATGTCATCGTCATTTGCACATTCTTCTTCAACTTCTAAAAATATATTGTGTAGAGTACTTCTTTCAACATTGGAAATATAATTGTTACTTTGGCTGAAATCTTCACGTAGTGTGATGAATGATATTTTGAAGTCACTGACTGCATTAATTTGTTTGATCATACGGAAAACTTTTTTTAAATCATTGCTATGACCGGGTAGTATAATCCAGTTGACTCCTAGTCGTAAAGGTTTGTCTGACTCTGACATACGTTTACAAAAATTCTGTAAGTTTTTTAAAACCATTTTGTGTGACTTATTGTTTTTTGTGACTGAATAATAACTTTGATCATCATATCCATAGAGACTTACACGCATCACTTCTAGGTCTAGCAGACCAATCTGCTTATCTATAAAGTTTTCGGTTAATGCATAACCGTTAGTGTACAGTTGCATTTTAAAGCCTTTTGAATTTCCGTAACGTATAATCTCTCCTATATGAGGATTTGTCAAAGGTTCTAATCCTCCACTTATTCGGAATCGGTCTTGCCAATTTTCGTCTGACTTAGGATCTTGATCAATGATACTTTTGAAAACATCTAAACTGTCATCCGCAATTGATCGTTCATACTTTGCATCATAGTTTCTTCCGCAAAAGGTACAAAAGAATTGACAGTTAAGGCCTGGATACAAACCTATACGATTAGGATATTTGTAAGTGTTGTTTACTGCATGTGACAAAGAACCATTGTTTAACAACGGTAATATTGTGTTGTTCCAGTATTTGTTTGCTTGATCTTCGCCTTTGGTATGTTTATACCCTAATCTCATTGTGATAGAATTCCTTAACCTTTTGTATTATATAATCCTGTTGATCTGTGTCGAGGTGTTGACTTGAAGGCAAACTCACAATGTGTTTGCTCACTTGCTCAGTGATAGGTAAAGGATGCCGTACGCCATTATGGTAAGGCTCAAACACATGACAAGGATGTCTAAAGTGTATGTTTGTGTAAATTTCTTGATCCTTGAGCCATTGCATTAATTCGTCACGTCTTTCTACTTGGATATTATAAACGTAGAATGTCATCTTGCTCCATGGAACTTCTGGCAACGTTTTTATTATGCCTTTGACATCTTTGAATGCATCATTATATTTTCTACAAATTTCTTGTTTCTTATCCATCCATTTATCCAGATAAGGAAGTTTTGCACACAACACAGCCGCTTGAATATTATCAATCCTTGTGTTGTAACCAATTTTTTCATATTCGAATCTAACACGTCTTCCATGATCTCTATACATTTTGCATTCTTCGATTAAATCTTTTCTGCCCATTACACAACCAGCATCTCCAATGGCCCCTAAATTTTTTACCGGATTGAAACTTACACAAGCAAGGTCGACTCCTTGTACAGCGCCTAACTTGGTTCCTAAATAGTCTGAACCAAATGCCTGAGCGGCATCTTCAATCAAATACAAATTGTGTTTGTTTTTTATTTCGATAATCTTGTTTATGTCTGGTGATTGTCCATATATGTCTACAAACAGAATTGCTTTTGTTTTATCAGTGATAGCATGTTCAATTTTGTCTATGTCTATGTGATAGTAGTCATCGATGTCAACAAACACAGGTTTTGCACCAACCACTGCAATAGATTCTGGAGTACTGACAAATGTATGACTAGGAACTATAACTTCATCACCTGGGCCAATGCCACAGGCCTTCAAAGCAATTATCAATGCCATTGTACCACTGCCACATGATGCAACTGATTCACAACCTATGTAGTCCATGATCATTTGTTCTAATGTGTCTCGATATCCTGTTGTGGTTCCAAACACTGCATTGCCAGTAATAAAATTGTTTGTGTCTAACACTTCTTGCACTGCTTGATCAATATCATGTTTGCACTCTTGATACTGTGATTGTAAATCTGTAAACTCTATAGGTAACTTCATAATATTGTCTCGTGATCAATGTCTTCTAATGCTTCTTTCAAATCAAACTTACTAGAATAACCAATTGATTTCAGTTTTGATATATTTAATGCTCCACGATTAGGAAAATATTTTTCTCTGTTTACAGGCAATACTTTGCTTTTACTGTTGTAAAAAGCAACCACAGACTCTGCAATTTTTTTTATAGTAAATGTTTGTTCACTACTGATATTGAAAGTTTCATTTTTTACAGTATCTTTCAATGTAAGATTCACCGCTTCAATAAGGTCTTTTACATATGTGATGTCTGTTGTAGAATCTTGTGCATAAAATATATCTTGATCTTGTAATGCAGACTTTATAAATTTAGGCATAAGTCTATCAGCAATATCATAATCTCCAAACACGCAAATTGGTCTGAAAATAACATAATCAACACTATCTCTTGTAATTGCTTTTAACAGTTTTTCTTGTGTCAGTTTTAGACTGCCATACAGATTTATAGGCGAACACAAACTGTTTTCATCTGCATCGTCTTGATAGTTTCCATAAACATTTGAACTGCTGAACAAGATGTATTTTTTTGGCTTGTAAGAAAAAGTGTTTACTAATCCTGTGATCATTGTTTCTGAGGCCACAGTTGGATATTGTTCAACTAAACTTACTCTTGGATATGATGCAAGATTTATTACAACGTCTGGTTGAAAGTCTGCATACAATGAATCGATTTTGCTTCGCTCAAGTATTGATCCATTAATAGTATTGACATTGTTCCAATTTTGAATTCTTGAACTTATAATCTTTTGTTTGATAGTTTCGTTTTCAATACCAAATAAAGTGAAATTATCGTATACACAAATCTGGTGATCCTTTTGCAAATAGTTTACTAGGTGGTGCCCGATAAATCCAGCACCACCAAATATAAGGATCTTCATTACGGATTATTCCGCGGACTTCTTAGGTCGTCCTTTTTTAGGTCTTAGTTCAGGATCAAGTTCATATGCTCTTTCCCTCATAGCCAACATTTGTTCTTCTAGTTTGTTTGCTCTATTGATCATCAATTTTGCTTCTGTTTTTCTAGAATCACCTTGTTCGTTTGTGTCAGCCTGTATTGCAAGACCTTCTACTCTAACACCCTTTTGTTCTGCAATCAATTCGTTTAATTTGTCCAATTGAATTGCATCAGCACCTTCTTCTGTCACTAACACATTTTCAGTTGATTGTTTAATCAACAATCCTTTGTTGTGCAAATGTTCAAGTACTGAAATTCCCTGTATAGAGTTGGCCGCTGATGCTTCATTTGGATCTAATGAATCTTCTAATGGCATTCTCATTCTTCCTAGTATGTGTGCAAACTCAAATGCGTTTTGCCCATCATTGGATTCCAATAACCCCATCACTTGATCCTCTTCGAATGGTCTGAGTGCATCCTTATCGATCACTAATGAAGACATTGGATCACCTGGTAAAGTTCTATTGATAATAATCACTTTACTTCCAGTGGATTTTAATTGTCCTATGTGTTTCATGATTTCTCCTCTGCAGTTGTTTCTGCTGGTGCTTCTGCTTGTTTTTGTGCCTCTTCTTTGGCATCAACTGATTTTAAGAAAGCATCTAACTTATCAAAGACTGATCCAATAGTACCTAGTTCAGCACCTTTGAATGCACCTCGTTGCGATGAGATATCAATAATAGTTCTTAAGTTTCTCAAGTCTGCCACAGTCAGTGCTGGCGCCTCTGCTTGTGGAGTAGTAACTGTACCATCTTGCGGAACAGTTGCTTCTGTTTGTGTTTCTTCTGACATAAAGTCTCCTTATATTATAATATATGTACATTATAATTTATCTAAGGAGTGATTGTCAAGAATAATAAACGGTTTGTCCAAAAGGTGGTTTTACATGATCTCCACTGTGTATAACCCAAAGTGTATCACAATGATCTGGATCACCCCATTGGTCCCAAGTTTCACCATCTGTAAAAACCACTAACATGGATGGACGTATTTCTTCATCTTGCATGTATTTCCAATTTACTGAAATGTCAGTACCACCATATCCAGCGGGTTGGTAATCTTCAAGTTCTTTGCCATCCCATGTTTCAAATGTTTCATCAGCATGTACGTCTGTATCAAAACACCATACTCTGATTTTGTAATCATCAAATTCATCTTTGATCCCATTTATCTCACCTAAGAAATCTTGCAACATCTTGTTGTCAATTGATCCTGATGTGTCTATAGCAACATGAACGTCAAGTTCATTGTCTACATCTAGTCCAGGTAATACTGCATTTGTGGAATACATTTTTCTAGATGGTCGTGTCCATGTATAATTGTTTTTGATCTGACTTTTGATAGAAGTTCTAAGCATCTGTCTCCAGTCTAGTTTTGGAGCAGTAATATCTGTTATCAATCTTTCAAGTCCTACAGGAACATTACCAGCACCAGATGATTCAGCCGCCTTGGCCGATTGTATCAGACTGTTTTTTATTTCATCTTTCAGTTGATCTTGTTCAGCCTTACTCATGCCTTCGCCGATTTTGATAGTTTGTTTTGTTCCGTCTTTGTTTTCAATGGTTGCTTCACCCTTATCTAGGTCAAGATGTACATCTAAAGTTTTTTGTTGTTTTTGGTGATCACTTAATTTTTCATAAATTTGTTCTGCACTTAGGCCGTCATACTGTGGATCATATAATGGAGCCAAATCGCCTGTGGGTGGTCTGCCAATATTTTCATTAATGATCAGAGTGTTGATTGCATAATCTGCCGCAACATTCCATCCTTGTGGATCTCGTTCACCTCTTCTTAGCATGTGTTCAAATGCAACATGAAGCACTTCATGACAGATCAAAAACTCAACTTGTTTTACATCTAGTTGATTGATAAAGTCTGCATTGTAATATAAATGTTTTCCATCAGTGGCCGCAGTTGGCAATCCTGGAGTTTCTTTCAATACCAACCTTGTAGCCATGTTGCCAAAGAAAGGTTTCTTTAACAACAATGATATTCTGGCTGTGACCAGTTTTTCTTCTACTGCTGACTTATGCATTTTCCATACTCGCTACAACATACTTTCCAAATTGTTTGTGGAACTTAGTAAAGGATTTTAATTTACTAGGCTTCATTGGCAGTTTATAAGTGGATAAAGCAATCTTGGCACCCATCACTGTTAGTTCAGTGTCAAAGTTGTCCATCATAAAGTTTAAGAAGCAGTCTGCTTTCTTGTCAAAGTCTTTGTCTTTTTTATCGGCCGACTCTTTAAGTTCATAACACATACTCACTGCTAGTGAATATTGTCCACTTACTTCTGTTTTCTTCTTCATCTCTTTTACTTTACCGCTTAGTATGTCTGTAGGATTAGGAAGGTCTGACGCAATTTTACGATGAGCCATAAATTTGATTGCCAAACCTTCCCCTACTGCACCTGCTACGAGATCGGTGAGTGATGTCTCAGGCAGGGATTCTGTAAGTAATTGACTCACGAACGACCAAGTTCTAGGAGTAGCAAATGCCTTACTAGAACCTTTAGGATCGAAGTCATACAAATCTTGTTTTGTGAATGTAATGTATCCTACCACATCCGGATGTATATTGTTCAAAGTTGCCCATTCAAACCAATCTTCAAAATCAACTTTCATTTCCAAGTGTACAAATCTGTTAGACAACGGAGCAGGCATTCTAAATGTTACGCCTCTGTCTGTCTCTCTGTTACCAGCCGCTACAATCGACACACCTTCTGGCAATTTGTAAGCACCAACCTGTCTGTTCAATATAAGTTGATAAGCCGCCGCCTGTACTGCCGGAGGTGCCGCATTAATCTCATCTAAGAATAAAATTGCAGTGCTCTTAGGATCACTTGGTAATTCAATTGGTGGTGCCCATTCCATTAAATTTGATTTTGAATTGTAAAATGGAATACCTTTAATATCTGTTGGCTCCCACAATGGAAGTCTGATATCTATCACTTCACGTTTTTCAACCTCACCAATTTGTTTAACAATGTCGGATTTTCCAATACCAGGTGCACCCCATACCATGCATGGTCTCTTAAGATCAATACAATGTTTTAAGGCTGTAATGACCTGGGTTGGTCCAATTTGTCTTGTTGTTTCTACTGTTTTGCTCATCTGCTCACCTTTGTTAAGTTAATATAGTTCTATTATAATACCAAACTAGGGAGAGTCAACCGAATAAAAACCAATTAGATCAACAACTTACAATTTAAATATTCGGGTAATCATAGAATCGAACCATTTAGGTTCCTGTTTTTCGTCGAATCCTCTTATGTCCCAATTATGTAAAGCCATTTTTGTATTGGTTACTGCTGTAGAAGTTGTATCAATATGAAATAGATCTGTTGCAAATGGGTCCATATTCTTAGTGATATTGAAATATGTAGGTTTGTCACGGTGCGAATAATTTGACATATCTGGATCCATAAATTTAGTTCTTTTCCCCCGAACAAGTTTTTCATGTTCTTTCACTATCTCAGGCACACTGTCTTTCTTAGGCAAACCAATATAAGGGGCAACTACCTCATTGGTAAATCTCCATTGGTCTAAAGGTGTAGGATGTATATCATCGTAGAGTGGTTTTTTATTACTTCTATGCATAGAGAACACAGT
>Ga0098037_1000109_pt1 | contig 56259 bp, 56 predicted proteins | sample 5_EtaG_FD_75050 | JGI IMG/M metagenome (GOLD analysis project Ga0098037, IMG submission 75050) | Marine viral communities from the Subarctic Pacific Ocean - 5_ETSP_OMZ_AT15132 metaG | ecosystem: Environmental > Aquatic > Marine > Oceanic | place: Pacific Ocean | collected 2015-01-08 | reverse complement strand
TATTTCTTCCCACAAACAGCAGAAGGCAGAGGATCTAAAGTGGAAACATTGCCAGGTGGCACAAACCTAGGCGAAATTGATGACTTAAGATACTTTACTAACAAACTGTATCGTGCTTTGAGAATTCCAAGTGCTTATTTGCCAACAGGTCCAGATGATGGCGCCAACCCACAATACTCAGATGGCAGAGTAGGCACAGCATACATTCAAGAATTAAGGTTCAACAAGTATTGTGAAAGATTGCAGGACATTGTAATTCCACCAATCAATCATGAGTTCAAGTTGTTCCTTAAACAAAGAGGCATCAACATAGACACATCATTGTTTGATGTAAAACTTACACCGCCACAAAACTTTGCCGCATACAGACAGATTGAATTAGACAATCAACGTGTACAAGCATTCACACAGATAGAGCAAGTGCCATATTTGAGTAAAAGATTTGCTCTACAGCGATTCTTAGGATTGAGTGAACAAGAACTTGCTAAAAACATGGAGATGTGGGCAGAAGAAAAAGGCGAGTCAATGGATGATGCTGTGAAAGGTGAAGATCTACGTAATGTAGGTGTCACTGGCGGCGATCTTAACACAGACATATCAGATCAAACTCAACCCGATGAAGCACCAACTGGTCCTGGACCAGGCGAAGAAGAAGGCGAACTCGGAGACGACGATGATGATATTGAGATCTAGGTAAATACTGTCATGCAACTATTTGAGTTTTTCACAGAATTAGATCAAGACAGATACAACAGTGATATGGACATCACTGTGTACGAAAAGAGCGATACAAGAAAATCCAAACTCACACTAGAAATGCTGAATCAACTTAGACATCACATGCAGTCACGCAGACAAGAAAAGGTCAAGGCTATGGAACTGTATCAAAAAATGTACGGTGGATCAGTTGGCGACTCAGCTGAAGTAGCCTAGTACTAATTAATCTACATCAATGGCAGGAAGAAGAGCACAATGGAGACTCGCATCAGCACAGGCGGCTGTTCGTGGAGAAAAAACTGTATCCTTGTATGGCAAGACAGGTGAGATATCTGCATGGCTCAATCCTGAACAACTCAAAGATCCTAAAAAAACTCTTGCAGAACTGGAAAAAATAACAAAAAAATCTTACAAAGCAGACATACCAAAATCAGAACCTATACCACCCAAAGACACTGCATACAAGCCTGAAGGCGAAGTGTGTTTTTTAATAGCCAACGGTGAATCAAGACGTGAATTCGATCTTAACAAACTCAAAGGCAAAGGATACATCATTGGAATGAATGTGTTGCCTGTGGTAGAAGATTTTTGGCCTGACATGTTGGTCAGTGTGGATATCGCTACGGTCAAATGGTTGAGCGAAAGAAATGTGCCAGCTAAACTTGAACACTGGAGTTATCCGCGAGGCGGAGTTAAAGATCCAAGGATTAAAAGAATAGCAAAAGACTGGGGCTGGTCATCAGGCCCAACAGCAACAAGAATAGCACTTGAATACAAACGATTCAAAACATTATACATCCTTGGCATGGATTTTTTTGGCATAACTTCTTCAGGGGAAGTTGATGAGAAAAAGGGTGACAAATTGAACAACATGTATAAAGGGCAAGAAAGGTACCGCAAAGCAAACTCTAGTAGAACCTATTTTGGCAACTGGCAGAATCAAATGGAGACTAATACCAAGAATCATCCAGATGCAAAATTTTACCATGTAGTGCTAGATAATCAGACATCACCTAATAAACTAGCACAAAAGTCCAATTGGATTGACATAAATTATAGTATATTTGAAGAACATCTTCAAAAAATGTCAAAATGAGCCTCTTAAAAAGGTCTTAACTCCTTACAACCTTAAATACAACACCTAACAACCAACCAAAGGAGACAATCATGTCTAAATTTGAAAAACTCCTGGACTTGCTTGTGAATGAGCAAAAGGATGAAGCTGAAAAAGTATTTCATGAAATAGTTGTTGAGAAATCAAGACAAATTTATGAAGGAATCCTTGCTGACGAAGAAGCAACAGAGGACACAGTAGAATCTGCTGAAGAAGTTGAAGAAGCATCGGACAAAGATGAAGATGCTGAAACTACTGAAGTAGACGAAGCACAAGATGATGACGTCGACGAAGATATGCACGGCGACAAGAAAAAGAAAAAGAAAAAAATGGAAGACGAAGTAGACGAGTCAGAAGAAACTGACGAATCAGCTGAAGAAACCATTGAAGAAATCGGCGGAGACGCTACAGACGATTTAATATCAGATATCGAAGCAGAAGCAGAAGGCGACGACATGGCTGACATGGACAATGACATGGACGATGACGGCGATGCAGATCCTGAAGCTGAAGAAATGTTCGAGCCATTAGAAAAAGAACTTGACGCTCTAAAAGCTGAGTTTGCTAAAATGATGGACAGCGATGACGATGAGGGTGCTGAAGAATCAGTAAATCCTTTCGAAGACGCAGAACCAAAAGATGCTGACACTATCGTTAAAGAATATGCAAACATGGTGAAAGACGGTCATGGTGCAGAAAAAATGGGCAAAGAAACAACGGCTGATTCAAAAAAATCAGTAGTTGCTTCTAAGAACAAACCAGTTAATAATGCATCTCCAGTAAAAATGGACCAAGGCGGCGAAGAAAAAGGCGGCGTTGGAAAAGCACTAACAGGTGACACAGCAAAACCTATGGGCGGATCTTTTAAAAATGCAGGTGGAATTAATAAAGTTTCAACTGAAAAAGCTCCAGCACCACAGACAGACACTGCGTCAACTGATAAGTCACCAGTTGCTACAAAGTAAGGAAATAGGATAATGCAAGTACTATCAGAACACTTAACATTTGATCAAGCACAAGTTGTGGTTGAATCAAGTAATGAAGGTAAGGACTTGTACATGAAAGGCATTTGCATTCAAGGTAACGTTAAAAATGCAAACCAGAGAGTGTATCCTACTTTCGAAATTAGTAAAGCAGTACAAAAAGTATCCGACCAAGTTGCCGGGGGCTCAAGTGTCCTCGGCGAGGTTGACCATCCAGAAGATCTCAAAATCAATTTAGATAGAGTATCTCACATGATTACAAGCATGTGGATGGAAGGCCATAACGGATATGGTAAATTAAAGATTCTCCCAACACCAATGGGAAAATTAGTAGAAACAATGTTACAATCAGGCGTAAAATTAGGCGTATCATCCAGAGGATCAGGCAACGTAGACGAGGCATCAGGGAACGTATCAGAATTTGATATTATTACCGTAGATGTTGTGGCTCAACCATCAGCTCCCAATGCTTACCCAACACCAATATATGAAGGTCTTCTTAACATGAAGCACGGACATAAACTTATGGGTGTTGCAAAAGCGGCAAGAGAAGATGTCAGAGTTCAAAAACATCTAAAAGAAGGAGTGATCCAATTAATAAAGGATCTTAAACTATAAGGAGAAAATTATGCTAGAAGTAATCAAACAACTCCTTGACAAAGACCTGGTAAACGAAGAAACTCGTGCCGAAATACAAGAGGCATGGGATCAGAAGTTATCAGAGGTCAAAGAAGAAGCAAAAACCGAAGTAAGAGAGGAATTTGCAACAAGATACGAGCATGACAAGTCCGTAATGGTAGAAGCAATGGACCGACTAGTCAACGAAGCTCTGCAAAAAGAAATTGCAGAATTTGTTGAAGATAGAAAACAACTAGCGGCCCAAAGAGTAATGTACAAAAGAGGTGTTAAACCACACATGGAAACACTTCAAAAGTTTGTTACTCGTCAACTTGCAACTGAAATGGCTGAGTTACAAGCAGATAGAAAATCAATGGCAGAGCAAATTAAAACTCTAGAAGCATTTGTTACATCAACACTTGCTAAAGAGCTTAATGAGTTTGAAACTGATAAACGATCTGTTGTAGAAACTCGCGTCAAACTGGTTAAAGAAGCAAAAGAAAAATTTGCTCAAATCAGAAACGCATTCATTAAGAAAGCAAGTAAAATTGTAGAACAAGTAGTAAGTGAGAATATCACTAAAGAGATGACACAATTTAAAGATGACATCAAAACTGCTAGGGAAAACAATTTTGGACGTAAGATTTTTGAAGCATATACTTCAGAATATCTAACTTCATACCTGCATGAGACTTCTGAAATTCGTAAATTGCAGAAACAACTCGACGAGACCACAGCACAAGTTGAAGAGAACGAAAAACTTCTTGAGTCTGAGAAAATCGAAAAACATAAGATTGAATCAAGACACAGAAGAGATAAAGTTCTTAACGAAATGTTAGGTCCACTTTCAGGTGATAAGAAAGAAGTAATGGGCAATCTGTTAGAAACAGTTCAAACAGACAACCTAAAAACTGCTTTCACAAAATATCTTCCACACGTAATGAAAGATGCTAAAAAAGCTTCAATCATAAGTGAGTCAAGAACAGAAAAAACAGGCGATAAAACACAGGCAAACACACAGGCAAAAGAACAAGACGCGGATGTATTAAGCATTCGTAAATTAGCAGGTATAAACTAAGGAGAACAAAAACATGACATCCCAATTGCTAGAACATAAATGGCAAGAAACTAAAGGCGCTTTAATGGAAGGCGTCGAAGGTTCTAAAGCCAAAAACTTGGATGTGGTCTTAGAGAATACACGCAAATACTTGTCAGAGCAGGCAACATCTGGAGCTACTGGTTCCGGTAACGTTGCAACTCTAAACAGAGTAATTTTGCCTGTAATTCGTAGGGTCATGCCAACAGTGATTGCTAACGAGCTAGTAGGTGTACAACCTATGACTGGCCCAGTTGGTCAAATTCACACATTGAGAGTTAGATATGCTGACGCAACAACAGGCGGTGCTACAAACATCGCGGCTGGTGACGAAGCATTATCACCTTTCAAAATTGCATCATCTTATTCAGGTAACGACAGTGACCCGGCTAAGGGTGCATCAACAGCTACTTTAGAAGGTACTGCAGGTAACAGATTAAACGTGCAGATCCTAAAACAAGTAGTAGAAGCTAAATCAAGAAAACTATCTGCAAGATGGACTTTTGAAGCGGCTCAAGACGCACAAGCACAGCAAGGTGTTGATATTGAAGCAGAAATCATGGCGGCATTAGCTCAAGAGATTACTGCTGAGATCGACCAAGAAATCATCGGCTCACTAAGAACATTAGCGGGTACGGCGGCTGCGGCTTTTGATCAATCTGCTGTTTCAGGTACAGCAACATTCGTTGGTGACGAACATGCGGCTCTAGCTGTACTGATCAACCAACAAGCTAACTTAATTGCACAAAGAACAAGACGTGGTGCAGGTAACTATGCTGTTGTTTCATCTGAAGCATTAACAATCTTACAATCTGCTACAACTTCAGCGTTTGCTAGATCTACAGAGGGTGTATTTGAAGCACCAACTAACACTAAGTTTGTTGGAACTTTGAACAACTCAATGAGAGTCTACGTAGACGGTTATGCAGCTACAGGAACAGATGTATTAGTAGGATACAAAGGACCATCAGAAGCAGATGCTCCAGCGTTCTATTGCCCATACATTCCGTTAATGAGCTCAGGCGTTGTACTGGATCCGTCTACATTCGAGCCGGTAGTAAGTTTCTTAACTAGATATGGATACACTGAGTTATCAAACACAGCATCATCTCTAGGTAATGCGGCTGACTATCTTGCTAGAATTAGCATCAGTAACGTATCATTCAAATAATTTTATTTGGATACTAGAAGGGGGGCCATTGTGCCCCTCTTCTCTTGAGTTCAGTTTACTTCAATAAATACTTCATATGAAGATCATCCAAGGACAAGAAAAAGTAATTCTACGAGCAGTGTCGCCGGACGGAGCAACCACATCTGGAGATTTATTAACTGCATTTGCTGAAGACAGTGGGTCAACAGGTATCAGAATTTCCAATCTAGAAGTAGAAACACAAACAACACTCAACAGCACAACCACCACAATTGAAGATTCATTTTTAGAAGTCAATAGAAATAATTCAACAGCAGACAGTGAAGATTCAGGATTATTTTTTAACAGGGGATCAGAAAATCATGCACTGTTATATTGGGACGCAGGTGACGACAATTTTGTGGTTGGAACCACAACACATGAGGCAACAGTAACAGCAATTTCAAATGTTACTCTGGCACAACTTAAAGTTGCCACTACACCAACTGACGCAAATCATGCCGCAAGTAAAAGTTATGTTGATTCAAGAACAATCACAGTAGCAGGAGACAACAGTGCGGCTATCACAATAGATTTTGATGATGCAGAATTAGTGTTATCCGGAGGAAACAGTATAACAACAGCTACCACAGCAGGAGGTAATGCTTTTGATATAAGTGTTGATGCCGCAATGACAGGAATCAATTCCATTACATCAGCTTCAAGTGAAAATATCACATTGGTAGCACAAAGTAATTTGATTGTGATCGATGATTTCTTAACATTTCAAAACAATCAAACAGATCCATCAGCGGCTGCAATATCAAAATTTTATGCCAAAACACCAGGAGCAGGTGGCACAGGGTTTTTTGCTATCAACAGTGCTGTCGATGGCGGTGAGGCTACAGAATTATTAGGAGCCACAAGTGCTGACTTAAAAATATTTGGTGACGATTCGACCACAATGGAAGTCAATCTGCCAACACAGGAATTGCACATAAAAGGTGGAGCAGGCATAATAACCTCCACATCCAGTACACAAACATTAACAATTTCAGTGAGTGGTGATATCAGTGTAAACAACATTTCATCTCCTGACTCAACTGCGGTTGTTATCAATGACGGGTTGGATGTGATTGGTACCCTACAAGTCAGCGATATAGGCGGACATGATTCTACAGCAATTCAACTAAATGAAGATGTGAATGTAAACGGTAATCTTAGAGTAAACACAAAAAATATATTCTTAGGGGACAGCAGTGGAGCCTTTGACAACTGTATAATGCTTGGTGCTGGAGAGGATTTACAACTTTTCCACGATGGCTCCAATTCTTTCATAATTGACAGCGGAACAGGTAATTTAGAAATTCAAACCGCAGCTGGTGAGATACGCATGGTAGGCGGTGCATCAATGGCTCATTTCATCCGTGGTGGTGCTGTAGAACTATATCATAATGGCAATAAAAAAATAGAAACAACATCTATTGGTGTAACATTGACAGGCGCACTGAAAATGACAGAAGTTTCAAAACCTAGTGCAGTTGCTGATCATGGTTTTGTGTATGTAAAAAATGATAGTGGAACAGCAGAAGTATTTGTGTTAGATGCCGCAGACAATGAAACTAAAATATCACCACACAACGACGACGGCGAATGGGAATATTACTCACGAAATACTAAAACTGGTAAAACAATAAGAATCAATATGGAACGAATGATTCGTGATCTAGAAAATTTTACAGGTAACAAGTACATAGAAACTGTATAGGTTAAATATTATTATGAGATTCACAGACTTTAAAATTGTAATTGATGGAAAATTAGAAGGCGATGAAGACGCAGATTCTATCAAAGCAATTTTTAACAAAGTAGAAAAATCAAAAGAAAAAGAAAACGATTCTGAGGATCAGCCACCGATGATGTCCCCGCAACAACAAGAAATTGAATTAGACAAAGCAGAACAAGGCAAAACATCTGATGCAATTGATTCATTAGTGGACGATGATGAGGAAGCAGAAGAACCAGATCCAAAAGACAATCTATCGCGATTAGGATTGTAACATGGCCTTTAGAAAGATCAAAGGCTCTTTCAAAAACAGAGACATTTCAACACATATTATAGAAGACACCTATCTTGCACATGACACAGTTACAGGTCAATTGAGAATAGGAGATGGCGTAACACCTGGAGGAACAATAGTAAGCACAGGTGGCAGTAGTTCTCTAACAATTCAAGATGAAGGCAGTTCCCTTTCAACATCAGCAACAACTATTAATTTTGTTGGCGATGGAGTAGAGGTTACAGGAACAGGAGCGACCAAAACAGTTACCATAAGTGGTAGTGGAGGCGGATCGGCTGATTTAGGTGAATTACAAATATCAGGATCTAAATTGTCTGTGCAAGATTCGAGCACAGTTGGCGTTGGTATAGAAAATATTAGAATTGCTGGATCTAGTTTTACAATTGATGATTCAACTGACACAGGATTTGAATTTACTGGTCACCTAGTGCCGTCACAAGATGGTGTGTTCGATTTGGGTAAAGCAGGAAAAAGGTGGAAAACGGCTTTTTTATCTGCAGAAACAATTGATATAGGCGGAGCAACAATTAGTTCGGATGGTACAGGAGCCATATCTATTGCTTCGAGCGGAGTTACACTGCCTGAAAATTCAAAGGTTGGTCAGGGTGTGATTGTTAAAGGAGGTACAACAGCAGGTACTGGTGCACGTCCTATTCAAGAAGTTAAAATTTTTACCAGTGACGGATCTAGTACTTTAACAGATGCACAATTATTAGCAACAACAGCTCCGTTATCGCTGGAATTTAATGCTTCCATTGAAACTGTGGCGGTATACACAGCGGCAGGGCAAAAATTCACTCTATCAGACGGGAATGACTTAGAGTCGCAAGACACCATTACTGTCTTTCAATTTTAATTAGGTTAAATATGTAAATGGCAGACAAAACCCCAGTAAGAGTAGTATTCGATTCGAGTAACGTAGCAACAGGACTCGCAGAATTCCAAACAGGCGAAACACTTGCTCTGTCACATGGTGGTACAGGAAGTGCCCTATCAATAGGTTTATCAGGACAAGTTCTACGTGTAAATGCCGCCAGAGATGCTTTAGAATTTGTCGATCCTGGAGACATAGATATAATTGCATCATCAGATTCAACAGGGGTTCAAGTACAAGATGATTTAAATGTGTCAGGCACATTGAGCGTGAATGTAATAGATGTCAATGAAATATCATCGGTAGATTCCACGGCGATCACAATCAAAGATGATCTCATGTTGGCAGGCACACTGCGGGCAGAAGACTCGGGCACAATCAGTATAGATGGTGCTGTTGAATCTTCAGGAGCAGTCACATCAGGTGGCATTGTAACAGCAACAGGATTCACTATAGGATCTGCTGTAATTAATGAAGCAGAACTAGAAACCATTGACGGAATCACAGCAGGTACAGTGACTGCCTCAAAAGCAATAGTGGTTGATTCCAACAAGGATATAGGTACCCTAAGAAATATCACGTCCGACGGCACAATTCAATTTGGCTCATTGTCAGACGGTACAATTACTGTAACAGCTTTTGTTGATGAAGATGACATGTCATCCAATTCAGCAACATTGATTCCAACACAACAATCAGTGAAGGCATATGTTGATGCGAATGCAGGAGGCGGTACATTAAACGTGCTCGGCGATGATTCAACTGATATGGAAATTACACTTGGGACAGATAGATTGTTTTTCCAAGGTGGTACTAATGTTTCGACCTCAACTGATAGTGGAGCACAGATAACGATTTCAATTGCAGATGCTCCATCATTCAGTGGAGCAGTCACAGCCGCTGGATTCACTATTGGGTCAGCCGCAATAAATGAATCTGAACTAGAAACAATTGATGGAGTAACAGCAGGAACTGTGGCCGCAAGTAAAGCTGTAGTAGTTGACTCAAGCAAAGACATTGGCGACTTTAGAAATGTAACTGCAACTGGTTCATTTATAATTGGTTCTGCAGACATGAATGAAACTGATCTTGAAAAATTAGATGGAATAACCAATGGCACTGTGGCAGCTAATAAAGCAGTGGTTGTAGATGGAAACAAAGACGCTGGATCATTTAGAAACATTACAGCAACAGGCACAATAACAACTGCAACCTTGGATGTAAATTCAATAAAGTCTACTGACTCAACAAATATTAGAATAGATGAAGGTTTAGATGTTGTAGGCGGTCTGTTTATATCTGAAATCAATGCTATTGATTCAAGTGCAATCGAAGTCAACGAAGCCACTAACTTTAATGCCAATGTTGTTGTGAAAGCAGATGTAGAAGCAACTGGTTCATTTATTATTGGTTCTGCATCAATGAATGAAACTGATCTTGAAAAACTGGATGGCATCACAAATGGTACTGCCGCGGCAAACAAGGCAGTTGTGTTAGATGGATCAAAAGATATTGGCACATTAGGAGCTGTCACTGCAACATCATTTGTAATTGGCTCTGCTGATATTAACGAAACTGACCTTGAGAAAATAGATGGCATAACAAATGGCACAGTGGCGGCAAGTAAAGCTGTTGTGGTAGATTCAAACAAAGACGCAGGATCATTTAGAAATATAACAGCCACTGGCACAGTAACCACAGCAACACTGGATGTGAATTCAATCAAATCAACTGATTCATCCAACATACGCATTGATGAAGGACTTGATGTTGTTGGTGGATTGTTTGTATCAGAGATTAATGCGATTGATTCCAGTGCAATTGAAGTGAATGAAGTTACTAACTTTAATGCCAATGTTGTTGTCAAAGCAGATGTAACAGCCACTGGATCATTTATTATTGGCTCTGCGTCAATGAATGAAACTGATCTTGAAAAACTGGATGGCATCACAAACGGTACGGTAGCGGCAAACAAAGCTGTTGTTGTCGATGGCAACAAAGATGCAGGATCATTTAGAAATATAACAGCCACAGGAGCAACAACTAGTGGAACTTTTGTTATTGGAAGTGCGGACATTAACGAAGCAGATCTAGAACAAATTGACGGACTGACAGCAGGAACAGTTACAGCAAGTAAAGCTGTTGTGGTAGATTCAAACAAAGATATTGGTACATTCAGAAACTTAACTGCAAGTGGCAATGGAGAATTTGGCGGCAATTTACAAGTTGGTGGCAACCTTACAGTATCAGGAACACAGACGTCAGTCAACACAACAAATTTAGAAATACAAGATGCACTGCTAGAACTTAACAAAAACAATTCAGGTGGTGCTGATGTTGATGCTGGTATATTTGTACAACGTGGATCAGCAGGCAATAATGCTGTGTTGTATTGGAACGAGGGAGATGACACATTCAAAGCGGTGCTATCAAACTCGGCTGCCACAGCAACATCAGTTACTGATTCATCTTTTGCAGGATTAGAAGTTGGATCATTAACAATCAACGGTGGAATGTCTTTTACACATGACGGCGGAGACGTAACTATTGCAAATGCTACATCCAACAAAGATTTATTATTCACTGTGAATGATGGTGGCTCTGCCACAGAAGTGTTTAGATTAGACGGTGACGTTTCAGCATTACTAGTTGCATCAGGAAAAGAATTACAGTTTGCAGATTCCGGAGAAAAAATATCTGGAGATGGCACAGACTTAACAATAGCATCAGGAGCCAAAATAAATTTAAATGCAACGTCAGATATTCATATTCCAAATGATGTTGGAATTGTGTTTGGTGGTGCGTCGGAAAAAATCGAAGGTGATGGAACTGACTTGGTCATTTCAGCAAACAATCTCACAATAGATGCCGCGGCAGATATTGTATTAGACGCCGCCGGAAATGATTTTAACTTTAAAGCAAACGGTACAGAAATATTAAGAATAACAAACTCATCAAGTGATGTTATTATTCGACCAGTTGTTGATGCGAAAGATATAATATTTCAACAAAGAGATGGCACAGAAGTTGCAAGAGTAGAAGACAACGGCACATTCAATGTTGTTACAAGCAAGTTAGCAATCAATGGAACAGCAATTACATCAACTGCCGCGGAACTTAATGCACTAGCTGGTATCACTGCTGTTGTTGGTGAACTTAATGCCCTAGATATAGGTAGTACCGCTGTTGGAACTGCCGTTGCATCTAAGGCCGTAATACTAGATTCAGATAAAGATTACACTGGTATCAGAAACTTAACTGTTACTGGTTCGTTTATAATTGGATCAGCTGACATGAATGAAACCGATCTTGAAAAATTAGACGGTATCACAAATGGAACAGCGGCAGCTAATAAAGCAGTGGTTGTAGATGGAAATAAAGATATAGGTACTCTAAGAAATATTACATCCAATGGCACAATACAATTTGGTTCATTGTCAGATGGAACTATAACAGCCACAGCATTTGTTGATGAGGATGATATGTCTTCCAATTCTGCTACACTTATTCCAACACAACAATCTGTAAAAGCATACGTTGATAGTGAAGTAGGCGGAGTCAGTGGCGGATCAAGTACAATTAACATTGTTGGTGACGATTCAACTGACATGGAACTCACACTTGGCACCGATAGACTATTCATTGCTGGTGGCACTAATGTTTCTACGTCTACTGGTAGTAGTTCGCAGATAACAATTTCAGTTGCTGATGCACCTACATTTAGTGGAGCAGTCACAGCTGCTGGATTCACAATTGGTTCTGCCGCAATAAATGAATCAGAACTTGAAACAATCGACGGAGTAACAGCAGGCACAGTGGCGGCAAGTAAAGCTGTTGTGGTAGATTCAAACAAAGACGCAGGATCGTTTAGAAATATTACAGCCACGGGAGCAACAACCAGTGGCACTTTTGTTATTGGATCTGCTGATATCAACGAAGCAGATTTAGAACAGATTGATGGACTAACAGCAGGAACAGTCACAGCCAGCAAGGCAGTTGTTGTTGATTCAAACAAAGATATTGCTTCATTCCGAAATATTACATTGACAGGTGAACTAGATGCAGGATCATTGGATGTGTCAGGTAATGCTGATATAGACGGTACACTAGAAGCAGATGCAATCACAGTAAATGGTACATCACTAGCTGAAACAATTCAAGACACTGTGGGTGCTATGGTAAGTTCTAATACTGAATCAGGTATCACTGTTGCTTATCAAGACAGTGACGGCACTTTAGACTTTACAGTTGGTACACTGAACCAAGACACAACAGGTTCGGCAGCTACTTTGACAACTGCAAGAAATATTGGTGGCGTCAGTTTTGATGGTAGTGGAAATATTGATTTACCTGGAGTAAACAGTGCTGGTAATCAAAATACAAGTGGAACAGCCGCAATAGCAACCACTGTCACAGTAAGTGACAACGAAAGTACAAATGAAAATAATGTGATTCTGTTTGCGGCAGGAGCCGCAGGATCAGGTAACCTTGGCGTTGAAGCTGACGGCAACATGACATACAATCCGAGTACAGGCAAAATTACTGCCACAGGATTTATAGGTGCTTTGACTGGTGATGTCACAGGTGATGTTACAGGTAATGCCGACACAGCAACAGCTTTAGCCACAGCAAGAAACATAGCTGGCCAATCATTTGATGGTACTGGCAATATTTCAATTGCACCAACAGATTTAACAAGTGTGACAGCTGTTGCTGGTGAAATCAATGCACTAGACCTAGGCAGTACTGCGGTTGGAAATGCTATTGCTAACAAAGCTGTTATTTTAGATTCCAACAAAGATTATACTGGTTTAAGAAATGTTACACTATCAGGTGAACTTGATGCAGGAAGTTTAGATGTATCAGGTAATGCCGACATTGATGGTACATTGGAAGCAGATGCAATCACAGTAAATGGTACATCTTTGGCAGATGTGATTGCAGGGACCACAGTGAACGTTGCCACACTAGCGACCACTGTTACTATCACAGACAACGAATCAACCAATGAAAACAATGCTTTAATCTTTACAGCCGGCGGCGATACAGATGGTGGTAATCTTGGATTAGAATCAGATGGTACATGCACATATAATCCAAGCACAGGTAAAATCACTGCCACAGGATTCGTAGGTAACTTAACAGGAACGGCATCAGCCGCTCAATACTCTGACTTGGCAGAACGTTATCATGCTGATGCTGTGATGGAGAAAGGTGATGTGATTGAGATAGGTGGCGAAAATGAAATTACTAAATCTACACAAGCAATAAGTCCAGATGTGTTTGGTGTTATATCTCATGAGGATCAAGCGGCATTCAAAATGAATGATGGACTTCCAGATGACACTCACCCACTAGTTGCATTGACTGGTAGAGCAGATGTCAAAGTGATAGGGCCGATCGACAAAGGTGACAGACTTGTTACATCATCTACACCAGGCGTTGCACGTAAGGCACTTATGTCAGAATGCACAGCATTCACAGTAATTGGTAGAGCATTACAGGATAAAACTACTGAAGATGTAGGACTTGTTTTGTGTTATGTGACTGCTAAATCTTAGACTATCAAATCTAAAATAGTTTGTAATTTTGTTTCGATTTGTTTATTTTGTAAAGTTTTCTTTACGCCTTCATGCAAAGGCAAAGGCCAAGCGTTTACACTGACCCATGCATAACCATTGTGTTCTATATTTAATTTTGGAACAAATTCTGTATCAACCACACAAACAAAAGTGTGAAATTTAAATCTTGTGTCTTTGGAAACAAATAATTCTAACGGAATAGTTTTTGATATTGTTGGTTGAAAGCCTATCTCTTCGACAATTTCTCGTTGTAGACCTTGCCACGGAGTTTCTGTTTCGTGTGTTGAACCGCCAACCATACCCCATGTACCTTTTTGTTTTTGTTGTCTATGTAAAAATAAAAATCGTTTTGATGATTTTGCGTAGAACAAACAACCAGAAGCTGTGATTTCACTCATGTAATATTTTATGCTTTAAAATGTAATAGACCAAGTTCCTGGCTCGTAAAAACCTTCGTAGGATTTAACCCACACAGACCCTGTCCATTTGTATTGAATACCAGTTGTGATATTGGTTACATATTGCACTTTGGTAAAACTACTGTCACCACCGGTCATGCCTCGTGTGCTGTCGACAAATGTAGATGAATCGAGCAAACCTGTGCCTAATTGAGTAGAATCGTCAAAGTTAGCATTAAAATCAACAATCCATTCTGAACCTACTTTTTCAACAATATCATTTGCTTCAGCAACTAAATTGCCCCATGGGGTAGTTTTATTTGCTGTCTCTGTCAGCCTGTCACCTATGTCTTCTGTAAGCAAGTATCTTGTTCCGGCCGGGGCACCTGTTGGATTAAATCTTGTAGGATTTATTACGGCATCAACAGCATTAATAGTGTTGGTTGGCGTTGTATCTTCGTCGATAGTAATCAACATTGTGAATTCATCTTGTGGATCTAATGCAATAGTGCCTGTCACTTCTACAATTATGTCATCACCATTTATAGTGGTTGCTGATTGTTGTAATTGTATAGTGGATAAGCCACCTCTAAATTCTTTAGAATACAGTGCTTCAAGAGCCAGCCAATTTGTTTTAGTACCATATTGTGTATCAGCTTTGAACACAAGATTATCACGGTTATCGGTGTGTGATGTTTTACTACCCATCTGTCCTAGTAGTGTTACTCTATTACCTAACACAAGCAAAGCATATTGTCCTGGAGTAACAAATTGTCTAGAAATTAAACTTTCACCTAATATACCATCAACATCAACAGTGCCTGCTTCTTCATCATATATACTCATAATAATTTTTTCTATCACACCTAACTTTTTCAATTTGGCAGGAGGTGATATAAAAATAGGGGTGCGGAAATCTAGTGTTGCTACATCAATATCGTCTGCTATACCTGCCGGTATTGCTCTAGATGAAAAATTAATATTTGTCAATTCTACAAAAGACAAAGACGTCCAGTCTAAAAAATTATCAGTAGTCTGTAATTCTAATGCTGGATTGAATAGGACTAATATTTGTTCTAGTATTTGCAGTTTTTGATCTGTGTTGGTAGAAAAAATATCAGCTCTAAAAGACAACTCGAATGGCGTAGGCATAATTCTTTCAATGGTGTGTGCTTGTCCTGGCTCACCAGTGTATTGTTCTGTGACCGGATCAAATGCTCTTTCACGTATGTGCTTCTTGTCTATGTGATATGGATTGTACATTCTTTCTCTATCATATCTCATATCCGTTATATAACAAGAAATTTGTGGTGCTGGAATCAGTGTATTCTCTGATCCTTTTCTAATAATTTGTGCTACCTGTTTGCTCATGTCTCCATATTTGACCGGCACTTGCAAAGTTTCAGATACACCTTTAGAATTTTTACCTGTCACATATGAAAAGTTACTCATCATACGGATAAATTGTAGAATGTATCGTCTTATTTGAGCATCGTAAAAGTGTTGCATATTAGTTGTCCGCTTGTGGTTTCAATAGTTTACTTAACGCAACACGTTCATTGGTTGTGGTAGAACCATCTTCTAATGTGGTTGTGTTTGTGTTGTTTATGAACCCAGTTTTGTGAGTATCACGTGTGTTAGTCTGTGTCATTGTCATTCTTACATTATCTTCTATTTTCACAAATCTTCTCCCATCAAATCTAAAAAGTCTGTTTGGTGAATAATCAGTACGCAAGAAAAACATACCCTCAACTGGTTGTGCAGGGAATGAGGTACCAAACGTATATGTTTCACCATTAGCAGGAATACCATCTCCAGTAAGATAACCTTCGATATATCCCTTGCTATCCGGAGTTTGGTATACTTTGTCCACGTTAATATGTCCGGTATCTGTTTTGACATCGTCATCAACAGTTACTAATGCAACCTTGCCTTCTTCGTCTGTAGGCATCACATGTAATTGTTTTGTATTGTATCCGGATAATGGTGCATCAGTTTCTGCTTGTGTTACTATTGCATCATTGATTTCTAATTCTTTATCTCTTGTTTTTTGATCAGTATTTTCATCTTTGTCACCTAGTATATCTCTAAATTCTTGTGCGTCTGTGATTCCTTTTACTCTAACTCTGTACAAGTGTGGCCACCATGTTCTTGAGAAACCTTCTGATGCTCTGCTGACATCTTCTACCACATAATATCGTTTCAATGTTTCTGTGTCAGTTTCATCCAGCGAATGATCATCTTTCAAGTGTGGCAACTCAATTACGTCACCCGACATAATTTTTCTGCCTAATGCTTCCACAATGTCTTTGATGTGGAATGTCATGAATAATTGGTCGTTTTGCAAGAATAGACCAAACTGTGACAGGTCAAAATCTATGTCTGACACATTGTATATCACTCTTGTATGATACACATCGGGATCATATTTTCTGTCTCTATTTTCTAAGAACAACATGTCTTGTATAGCTAGTTCATTAAGGCTGTCACCTGATCGTTGTGGTTGTGTTGCATCTTCAGATGTGCCTTGATCATTGGGGGAAATGTATTTGTGTATGTAGGCATCTGTGCCGCCTATCTGAAACATTTCAGATATGTTACGATCTAAGAAAGCATAATCATTACCTTTTTCTGGTTTGAATAGTGATAGTCTAGGCATATAACATATTTACCGTCCTTATCAATACGCCTATAAATAGTAGTATGGCAGACACAGCACTATCCCAAGCAACCAATAATCAGATCAATGCGGCCAAGCAAGAAATCTATGATTATGTGAAAATACGTTTGGGTGACGGAATGGTTGAAGTAGAACTAGATCCTAAGCATCTCGAAAACGCATTCATCACAGCAGTTGATAGGTTCAGACAACGTTCTTCCAATTCTGCAGAAGAATCATATGGTTTTCTAGAGTTACAGAAAGATCAAACAGAATACACAATGCCAGCTGAAGTTATACACGTCAGTAGAATTTACAGAAGAACAGTAGGTGGAGCATCATCGACAGAGGGTGGATCTACATTTGATCCTTTTGAGTTGGCATACACCAACATATATTTGTTGCAGACAGGACGTATCGGAGGACTAGCAACATATGATATGTTTGCAGGATACCAAGAGTTGGTTGCAAGAATGTTTGGTGGATTTATCAATTTCAAATATGACCAACCTACAAGACGATTACAGATATTTAGGCGACAAAAGTCAGCTGAAACTGTATTGATTGAACAATACAATCATAGGCCAGACTTTATATTGCTAACTGACATATATGCAAAACCTTGGATCAGAGATTATACTTTAGCCATAGCGAAGTTTACCCTAGGTGAAGCAAGATCTAAGTTTTCAACCATTGCTGGTCCACAGGGAGGCGGGCAATTAAATGGTGATGCACTCAAGGCAGAAGCACAAAATGAGATGCAGATATTAGATCAACAAATAGGAAACTATCAAGAAGGTGGCACACCACTTTCATTCACAATAGGCTAATTGACACATTACATATATTATTGTATAATGTGAGCATGATCATAGGAGTATGCGGATTAATTGGTTCAGGTAAAGACACAATCGCAGAACATCTTATTAAACAGCACAAATTTCACAAGACATCATTTGCAGACAAACTGAAAGACGCAGTTGGTTCTATGTTTGATTGGGACCGTGACATGCTAGAAGGCAAAACAGAACCCAGCAGACAGTGGCGAGAACAACCAGATCCATTCTGGACTGAGGAAGCAGGGTTTGATGTATCGCCGAGATATTTGCTACAAAGGTTCGGAACTGAATGTATGCGGGAAGGATTTTTTGATGGCATTTGGGTAAGTTTGACCAAGAAGAAAATATTAGATAATCCTGACATAAGTTGGGTGATTCCTGATGTAAGATTTCCAAATGAGATATCTATGATTAGAAACATAGGCGGACAAATTTGGAGAGTGCAACGAGGTGCAGATCCTGACTGGGTCCACGACTATGTTGAAGGGAACAAAGAACCTAACGGTGTGCATCCTTCCGAATGGAGATGGTTAAATGAACCATATGATGCCTTGATCCAAAACAATGATACTATTGATGCATTACAAGAAGATGTTGATAGTCTTTTAGGATTTTAGTTATCGGCAATCAAATCGCCCTGACGCCAGCCTTGTTTTTTTACATGTAGCAATCGATTACAATTTGCACACACAGTTTTTAGGTTGCTTGTGTTGTTGTTACTCATGTTGCCATCTACATAATGTACATCCAGCTGATATGGATGTTGTGCATTGAACCCACACATTTCGCAACTGTTACTTTTTGTATATCCTGAACGTTGCCACGCAGGTGTTGATATTGTAGATGAATTAGATTTTCTTATACATGAGTCACATTTTTTTCTGTAATAAATTTTGTCACCACGGCGATAATTGTATGCCGCAGGCTTACTATTACATTCTTGACACAATGGTCTTGTTTGCTTTTTATCATTAAACACGCATATATTTATGTGCACCTTTCCGGTGCTCTTTAAATATGGCAATTTTCGTGTATATAAATCAGTCCTATTAGGTAAATATTCATAACGAATGTTTTTAAGGAGTAAAACAAAATGGCATTAACATCACCAGGAGTAGAGGTATCCGTAGTAGACGAAAGTTTTTACGTCCCCGGTATACCAGGAGCAGTACCACTAGTTGTGGTTGCAACTGCCCAAGACAAAACATCAGGAACAGGTAGCGGCACAGCATCTGGTACACTGAGCACTAACGCAAACGAAATATTTTTGATATCGTCACAGAGAGAATTAACTCAAACGTTTGGCGATCCAACATTTTACACAGACGCATCAGGAACACCTATACAAGGTTATGAACTGAATGAATACGGCCTCCAAGCGGCTTACTCCTTCCTTGGAATTGCCAACAGAGCGTTTGTGATCAGAGCAAACATTAACACTTCAGAATTAACTGGATCAGCAGATGCACCTGGTGGCAGACCTGATGATGGTTTTTATTGGTTAGACCTAGCAAGTACAAACTGGGGAATCAAAGAATGGAGTGAATCAACACAATCATTTACATCAAAACAACCAATCTTTATCACATCAACTGATGATGTCACTGGTTCACCTGCGGCGCCTATTGCGGCAAAAGGATCAATTGGTGATTATGCGATTGTGGCAACAAATCCTTTCAATAGATTATTTTATAAAACAAGATCAAACACTTGGGTAAGAGTTGGATCAGCTGATTCAGCTACAAAAGATGCATCATGGTCATCAGCACACCCAATAGTGACAGGAACAGCAACGAATCCGACAATAACAAATTCAGAATCAGTTACCATTAATGGAAGCACAGTATCGTCACTAGGTACTACTGTGGCAACGTTTGCAACAGCAATTAACAACGAAGGCATTGAAGGTGTAAAAGCGGCAGCTGTTGATGGAAAACTAGAAATATATGCAATCCCAGTAGCGTCAGGTGGAGACTCATCAACTTTGGCAGTAGGTGCCGTAGAATTAGATGAAGCGTCAGGAACACCTTTTGCAGATGCCGGAATAGCAGTAGGCACAGCAAACAGATTGTTTCCACCAAAAGTTTTCATAGGAACACACACTGAAGACTTTGGTTTTAGATCAGGAGATACTAGATCAAGACCAAGTGGATCTGTTTGGATTCAACAAACAGCACCAAACAGCGGAGCAACGATATCAGTCAAAAAATATTCAGAAACTTCTGGACAATTTGAATCAGTAAATGCTCCTGTGTTTAAAACACATGAACAGGCATTACAGCAACTTGATAAAGCAGGTGGCGGTTCAAACCTTACAGTAAATGATGTAATGGTACAAGTGAATACTACTGAACATGAATGGGGTGATTCAACTAGAGATTCAGGTGAATTAATAGATTATGTTTTATTTAGAAGAGCAGTTGGTGTTGGTTCAAACACAAATATTGTTTCAAATAAAATTACAACAAAATCATCGGCAATCACAGGCACTGGTACTGTGCGTATGGCAGAGACTATGGTCAACAATGCTACACAAACAAACAGTCTTTCAAATTTATTAAATGAAAAAACTGTAACTGTAAGTGGCACAGATGCAGATGATGTGGTAGCAGGAATAGCTGCGGCAGGATTTAAACATGTGTCTGCATCATATGACGCAACCACAAAAAGAATCACTGTATCCCATGACAAAGGTGGAAACATCTACTTCACAGATACTTCCAGCAATCCAATGGGGGACTTAGGATTTAATGCTACATTTGCCAACACATACGGTGACAACACAAGTCTAAGTGCAGAGAAAATTGCAAACTTATACACAGCACCAGCTGGTGACAAAGATGATTATTCAACAATCATAAGTGGTGATGGATTTGACTTTGTGGCATCTAACTGGCAACCAGTACAAAACACACCAGATTCAGGAACTACTTACACAGCAATTCAGAGTGTGAATGAGCCATCAAAAGATCCTGCTAACAATCAACTTTGGTATAACACAACTGTTGATGAAGTAGATATTTTAATACATGATGGATCAGCATGGACAGGATACCAAAACGTATCATCAGATGCTAGAGGATTTAATCTAGCAAATACAGATCCAAAAGGACCACAAATTGTTGCAACTGAACCAACTACACAGTCAGATGGTACAGCATTAGTAGACGGAGACCTTTGGTTGAATACATCAGATCTTGAAAACTATCCAAAACTTTACAGATATGATTCATCACAAGACAATGGACAAGAGTGGGTACTAATTGACAACACAGACCAATCAGGACAGGACGGAATATTGTTTGCAGACTTTAGATTCCACACAGATGCAACAAAAGATGTAGTTACTGAAGAGTCTTTGATTACTGACTTGTTAACATCAACTTACCTTGATATTGATGCACCAGAATCTGCTTTATATCCAAAAGGAATGTTAGGGTTCAACCTAAGACGTTCTGGATACAATGTTGCTAGATTCAAAAAAGATTACTTCACAAGAACTAACTTTACAAGCGTGGTAACATATCCAACTCTACCTACAGAAAAGGATGCATGGGTATCTGAATCACCATTAAGAACAAATGGTGCACCAAACATGGGTAGAAAGGCACAGAGAGCAGTTGTTGTAGAAGCAATGAAATCATCAGTAGCATCTACCACAGCACTAAGAGAAGAACAAAGAGAATTTAACTTGTTGGCAGCTCCAGGCTACCCAGAGTTAATTTCAGACTTAGAAACTCTTAATGCTGATAGAAAAGACACAGCATTTGTTGTTGGAGACACTCCATTGAGATTAGAAGCAACTTCAACTGCGGTAACAAACTATGCAAACAACACAGCAGGTGCGGCAGACAACGGAGAAGATGGACTGTTAACTACAGATTCATTCACTGGTGTTTATTATCCTTCAGGATTTACAACTGCTAACAGCGGTGAATCAGTTGTTGTTCCGGCTTCACACATGATGTTGAGAACGATTGCATTTAATGACCAAGTGGCATTTCCATGGTTTGCACCAGCAGGTGTTAGACGTGGTAAAGTTGATAACGCTTCTTCAGTTGGATTTATTAATTCAGAAGGCGAGTTTGAAACAACACAAGTGTCAAGTGGATTAAGAGATTCACTTTACAGTGTAAACATTAACCCAATATCATTTGTGACAGGTGCAGGACTTACTGTATTTGGACAAAAAACAAGACAACTTACTGCATCAGCACTTGACAGAGTCAATGTTGCTAGACTAGTTGCATTTGTAAGATTGAACTTAGATAAAATTGCAAGACCATTTATCTTTGAACCAAATGATACACTTACTAGAAATGAAATCAAACAATCAGTCGAATCATTCTTATTAGAATTAACTTCACAGAGAGCATTGTTTGACTTTGCTGTTGTGTGTGATGAAACAAACAACACGCCAGCAAGAATAGATAAAAATGAATTGTATGTTGATGTAGCCATAGAGCCAGTCAAAGCAGTTGAGTTTATCTTCATTCCAGTAAGGTTGAAAAACACAGGAGAAATTGGCGCCCTTTAGAAAGGCGTAACAAGAATAATACTATAGAGCATAGTAAATACAATTAGGAGAAAAACAAAATGGCAATATCAACACTTTCAAAGTTTACAGTACCTTTAGCAAGTAACCAGTCTTCAAGTTCACAAGGCTTGTTAATGCCAAAATTACAATATCGCTTTAGAGTGATACTTGAAGGATTTGGTGTGTCAACTCCTAGATCAGAACTTACTAAGCAAGTTGTAGATGTTACAAGACCTAACATTACTTTTGACCAAATCACACTTGATGTTTACAACTCAAGAGTGTACATGGCAGGTAAACATACTTGGGATCCAATTACTCTTAATGTAAGAGATGATGTCAACAATGAAGTTACTAAACTTGTTGGTGAGCAATTACAGAAACAGTTTGATTTCTTTGAGCAATCATCTGCCGCTTCTGGAATTGATTACAAATTCACAGGTAGAATAGAAATGCTTGACGGTGGTAACGGTGCCGACGCAGTAAATGTCTTAGAAACTTATGAATTATATGGTTGTTACTTAGACAACGTTCAATACGGAACAATGGCATATGCTACTTCAGAGCCTGTACAGATTACAATGTCAATCAGATATGACAATGCAATCCAAACTCCAAGAGGATCAGGCGTAGGAGCAGACGTAGCTAGAACCATTGGAACTGCTGTTACTGGCGGTTAATAAACCACCCACATCTTAAGTCAATAAATATCTTATATGAACTTTAGACAGTTATTTCTTGACCAATTAGTCAACGGTGATACCATGAAGGATTACAAACATGCGGCTCGCTTGTACCTTGATGAAGCATTCAGACTGTCACCAAAAAATAAATTCTTATATCATGTGGTATTCAACATCAATCCTTTAGCTGCAGGCAACATGCTCAACAGAGCAAAAGGAGAACAGATTGAACTAGGTATGCTTGTTAAAAGTGTTGATTTGCCTGCTTATCAGTTTAATGTTGAAATGAAAAATCAATACAACTACAAAAACTATGTGCAAACAGGAATCACTTATGAGCCAGTGACAATGACTCTTCATGATGATATGGGTGACGTTGCAACAGCATTTTTTAAATCATATTACCAACATTATATGACAGATACTCTACACCAACAAGGTGAATACAACTCCATTAAGTTTGACAACAAGAATACACCCGAGCCTGCCGCAGGCAGATGGGGCATGGACAACGGCGAGAACGAAAGATTTTTGAATTCTATCTCAATCTTTCAATTGCATAGACAGAGATTTACAGAATTTAGATTGATGAATCCAATCATAAACGATTACAGAAATGGTTCAATGGATCAGGCTGATGGCGGAGGAGTGAGTGAACAATCATTCTCTGTGTCTTATTCTGGTGTGCTAATTGAAGCAGGTGCAGTCCGTAGAGATAACCCACAGGGGTTTGCAGTGTTACATTACGATCGTTCACCCTCACCTATCAGACCACTAGGTGGCGGCACTGATTCTATATTTGGGCGTGGTGGTGTCCTAGCAGGAATATCCACAGCATTTGGATTGGCCAAGTCAGGCAATTTTCTTGGTGCATTATTATCTGGAGTCACCACATACAAAACTATCAAACGTGGCAAGGCAACCCGAGGTATCAAGGAAGAAATATTCGGACTTGCTGGTACTTTTTTAACCGGAGCTGTAAACAATCTGGGAGCAACTAGTAGACCAGGAGTACAGTTTCCAAAAGATACAAGAAAAAGAAGACGCACAGCATTACCTATTGATTCTCAATTGAACAATGTTATCAAACAAAATACAACACAAAAAACAGATAAAGAAATATTCTTAGCAGGAAATCAAGTGGCTGATTATTTGTCTTTGGATGACAATGCCAAATTAAAATTTGCAAAATTCGAAACATTTAGACGTGACATTAATGTCGATGTGTCGTCTATAGATTCTGAATGGAATAAACTTTCAACAAAACAACAAAATGATTATCTAGCATCAACACCATCAGAAGCAAAAAAACTTGTCAAAGATGGATTGTTAGTGTACAAAGTATCTAAACAAAAATACAATGCTGTGATATCACAACAGGGAATTTCAGATACAACGAAAACTTTAAGTGCAACTAATTCAACTAGTTCAACTTCTACTTCAAGTTCAAGTTCTAGTTCTAGTTCTAGTGGAAGTGGAGGATACTAATGGCATATAGACCAGCAACACCCGGAGGCTCATCATCGGGCACAGCGGCAAAATCCTTAAGTAATTTAGGTATATCGAAAGCAACAGGCACAGAAGCCACTGTTCAATTTTTATCTGGAATAGGAGAAGAAAAAGTTGAACTTAATGCAGGAGAATATGATGCGGCTGTGGCATTTTTTGAAAACAGAGATTACGATAGATTAGCGTCGGAGTCAATTGCATATGTATTAATGCGTCAAGCAAAAGTAGATGATGTAAATGTATTCAAAATATTAGATACTCTTGAAGCACAAGCAAGTAAAGATCCAGTTACTCTCAACAATCTTGTTGGAGAAATATTAAACCTTAACAGATTCAAAACATCAATTCTCGGATTCAAATCTGCTGGCCCACAAAACACATTAGCAAAAAGAAACATCAAGGCATAATGTATGGCACGTTGGGCACAAGGATTATATCAGCCTAAACATGTTGACAAATATATAGGAAAGAAAACTCCTAGATATAGATCATCATGGGAATGGGCCTTTATGAATTTTTGTGATAATAATCCTTCAGTAATGCAATGGGCATCGGAATCAATTCAAATACCTTATAGACATCCACTTACAGGCAAGAACACAATTTATGTTCCTGATTTTTTTATTGTGTATAACAGTAAAAACAAAAAAAGAATTGCTGAATTGATTGAAGTCAAACCTAACAATCAAGCAAAGTTAGAAAATATTGGAAAGAATGTACAAAATCAAGCGGCATATATTGTGAACAAAGCCAAATGGGAAGCCGCAGGCAAGTGGTGCAAACACAAAGGCATTCGTTTCCGCATACTGACCGAGAGCGATATCTTTAAATAGACAGATGACGAAAAAACTTGAAGAAATATTTGACCTTGAACAAGACAGTACATCTCAAACGGCAGATGATATGCGAGAATCGTTAGAAGTTGAACAAGCCGAAAAAGACAACGCCGAAGCAGACATAATGATCAGAGAAAAAGTAGCAGTTGATAAGATCGACGCCGCACTTCCACAGGTCGGTGGGTTGGAAGATGACAAAGAGATTGATGAGTATGCACAAGAATCCTTTCAAGCATATAAAGATTTAATGGACCTGGGCATGAATATTGAACCTAGACTGGCAGGACGTATCATGGAAGTTGCTTCCAGCATGATGAATAATGCTATCACGGCAAAAAATTCAAAAATTGACAAAAAATTAAAAATGATTGAACTACAACTGAAAAAAGAGAAGTTAGATCAAGGAAAACCCGAAGAAGAAGTTGTTTCTGGCACAGGATCAGTGGTTGCAGACCGTAACGAACTGATAAAACAGATTCTAGCGAACAAACCTCAAGATGACAAGGAAGATAAATAATATAGTATGAAAACATTCAGAGAACTATTAGCCGAATCAACTAAAACTTATGCAGTCCGTGTAAAGATTGCAGGTGACTTGCCAGAAGCATTTGAGAAAAAATTTAAAGACTACATGACAAAGTATGAAGTGGTTGAATTCAAGAAGGTTGGTAGCACGCCAGTTCAAGAACACCCACATGAATTTCCAAGAATAAAAAATAAAGAAGTAGCAATATTTGATGTTGAAACATCTTATCCTATTTCATTTCCGCAACTTGAAGGTGTACTTGCTGAACATTTTGGAGTATCAGCTGATCACATAAGAGTTAAACATCCTGCAGACGTAACAGAAATTATGCCTGACGATGAAGGCGAGTATGAGTCAAAATTAATGGATGGTGAATACAAAGATTCACCAAAAACAGAGCCAACTTTTGGAGATGAGTACAACATGAGTCTGTTTAAAGAATTAATGAAGGATCGCTCAGAACAATCTGCAACACAAGAAGCAGGCAAACTGGTAAGCATGGGTGACGAGCAAGGCGAAACCATGTTTAAACGTACAGATGCTAATCCAGATGGCGTACAAGCTGGATCACTTACAAGACACTCCAAATAATCCACAGTAAATAGTTGTATGGGACAAAGTTTACAAGGTAATCTCACCAAAAAAGCACACACAAAACAAAAGTATACTGAACAAAACATTCTTGAGTTAAACAAGTGTATCGATCCTAAATCAGGTCCATTATATTTCTTGCAAAACTACTGTATGATTCAACATCCTACCAAAGGTTCTATGAAATTTGAAATGTTTGAGTATCAAAAAGGATTAGTAAACACATATCATGACAATAGATTTGCTATTGCCATGTTACCGCGACAAACTGGTAAGACAACATGTGCGGCCGCTTATCTAATATGGTATGCTATGTTTGTGCCAGACTCACAAATACTGATTGCGGCACATAAATTCACAGGTGCACAGGATATTATGAATAGAGTAAGATTTGTTTATGAAAATTTGCCTGACTTTCTACGTGCTGGAGCATATTCTTATAACAGAAACACACTAGAATTTGATAATGGCAGTAGAATAAAAGCAACCACAACAACAGAAAATACTGGTAGGGGTATGTCATTGTCTTTGATATATTGCGATGAGTTTGCATTTGTGCAACCTCCACAAAAGGCCAAAGAGTTCTGGACTTCATTAGCACCTACATTAGCAACAGGCGGTAAATGTATCATCACATCAACGCCAAACTCGGATGAGGACCAATTTGCCCTTATATGGAAAGAAGCAAACAAAAAACTAGATGACTATGGAAATGAATTGCCTGTGGGCAGGAACGGATTTGCCGCATTCAAGGCAAGTTGGAGAGAACACCCTGACAGGACAGAAAAATGGGCAAAAGAAGAACGTGCAAGAATAGGCGAGGAAAGATTTAGGCGTGAGCATGATTGCGAATTCTTAATTTATGACGAAACACTTATCAAACCAACAAAATTAGCAGACCTAGAAGGAATAGATCCTATTTCACGTCATGGTCATGTACGTTGGTATGCCAAAGTTAAAAAAGGTTGTGCTTATATTGTGTCTTTAGATCCTAGTTTAGGCACAGGAGGAGATTTTGGTGCAATACAGGTATATGAATTACCTACTATGACACAAGTTGCTGAATGGCAACACAATAATACACCAATCCAAGGACAGATCCGTATCATGAAACAGATGATAGATCAGATTGCTGAAGATTTAAAACAGTTTGGTGTGTCTCAACCTGAAATTTATTATTCTATAGAAAACAACACCATAGGAGAAGCAGGATTAATTGCCATTTCTGACATAGGTGAAGAAAATATACCAGGACAAATGCTGTCCGAGACAGCAAAAAAAGGACATGTACGCAGATTTCGAAAGGGTTACAACACAACACACAATTCAAAAATGAGTGCCTGTGCAAAATTTAAACAGATGCTGGAAGGTGATTCAATGAAGATACAATCCAAGAATCTTGTGTCAGAATTAAAGAATTTTGTTGCATCCGGCAACTCATACAAGGCAAAACCAGGCGAACATGACGATTTAGTCATGTCTACACTACTAGCTGTGCGTATGGCAAGCACAGTATCTGCATGGGATCAGAAGCTTTTTGAAAGATTACGTGATTCTGAAGAAGAAATAGTGATGCCTATGCCTATTATCATCACATAAATTCGTATAAATACGTATATAATGGCAAACCAATTAAAAGTTTCTGACAACACATCTATCTCTATGCCGATGCGTAATTTGATAAGCATTGTAATCGCAGTAGGAATGGGAGTGTGGGCATATTTTGGCGTGGTGGAAAGACTCAACAAAATTGAAACAGAACTACAATTAATGCAACAAGATTTATCAGCCGCTACAGAATTTATTGCAGGTGTGCCAAAAGGTGATATGGTATCACCACAAATACAAGAACTGTTTATGCTCGTAGAGTTTTTAGGCGGTAATGTAGACAAGCTGAAAGCACAAATGGAAGAAGAAATTCCAATGATTCAAAAGAATGATATGGTCATTCAGTTCCATGAAGAAAGATTAATTGATTTAGAAGAGAAAAACGGGTCACACTAATGATAGAATTAGTATTTGCCATGCTTATGATACAAAATGGCAACACAATAGAATATGTGCCTACTGATGGCATGACCGATTGCCTACAACAAAAGAGAGTTGTGGCAAGATCGATAGGTGAAGACCAAGAAGGCATATACCTACAATGCACACAACTAAAAGCGGAATTGTATGAAGATTGTGTAGGCGATACTTGTAGATTAAAGATTAAGAAGATCATCGAAGATTAACAATAAATATAGTCATGGACTTATCAGCAGTAGCATCAGACCTATTTGACGAGATTAAATCACGCTATACCAACCTCACACTTGGGGATGATACAGCACAAGTTACCACTGATCCTCAATTGGCTCGTTTTTTCAAGTTCAATTTCAATGGCAATGCAATTAGTATAGCAGTTGATGAAACTGAATTACGTTTGATCTACAACAGAGATATCACTGATATGCTTGATGAAGAACAAGAATCAGATTGGTATAATTTTTGCAGAACCATGCGTGAATTTGCTGTGACACACAATTTAGGATTCAAACCACAAGACATAGAAAAATTAGATCTCGAACAAGGGGATTTTGAATTCATGTCGCAAGTAAATACAGTTAAGGAAAGCAAAATGCACGGAACAAGTAAAACATCATACGACAAACTAGACAAAACTAAGATGATCGTACGTCATTCTAAAAAAGTTGACGAAGATGTACCTGGTGCAAGGTCAAGAAACATATCAGCAATTTTTATTGAGAACGCACAAGGAGAAAGATTCCGTTTTCCATACAATTATCTAGCAGGTGCTAGAGCAATGATGATGCATGTTGCCAAAGGTGGCAATCCATATGATGCAGTAGGTGAATCGATTGTAAGCAAAGTTGATGAAATTGCTCAACTTAAGAAATTTTCAAACTATGCTGTGAGACAAGGACTTGTAGATGAAACTACTTTGCCATATGTTGAAGCGGCAACAGACAAAATTAAAGAAGCAAAGAAAACATTACACAGATTGTCGAAAGAAACTGCATATGAACAAGCAGTTGAAAGTCTAAATGCACAAGAAAATGATCTACAGGAAGATGATATTAATGATTTGAAAAAAATGTTCACTAAAGAAACATTTGATGAAGATATTGTAGATGCATTTAAATTTTTGCCAGTGAATGAATTCAAAAAAGACGATGATGAAAAAGAAATAGACTTTAAAGCAATGACAGGCACAGCAATGAGAACAGCTCCATATGTAAACAAATGGCTTTCGAATCCTGAAAACGCATTGATATTGAAAAAAGATGATTCATATGATAAACTTCAGAACAATCTAAGAAGTCAGATGAAAGACACTGAACAAAAACTTGCCGCTGTGATGCGTGATATTGCAACAAGATTTTTGTCAGCTGATCCACAAGATGATGAAGTGGCAAACTTTGCCTCAGATATGGAAACAAAACTTGCGGCAGCTGGAGAATTATTCAACAAACAAGATCCTAACATGAAAACACTTAAAGGTGTTGCTATGCAGTTGGCAAACAGATATCTACAAGATATGAAAAAGATACAACAAGACGCAGAATACAAAGACGAAGTAAGAAAATCGCCAGAAGATGTCAAAGCATTTAAAAATATTAAAGGTAAAGACATAGAAAAAGGCAAACTTACAAAACAATACAAAAGAAAATACAAAGACGAATCATCACAGTTTGAAGCATGGTTAGACACAAAAGTTGCTGAAATGGAAGTTGCTTTAGAGTCAGATGAAATTGTCAAATCAGAATATCAAGATCCCTACACAGTTTAAGTAATAAGATGAACAAAGTATTATGTGCTGGTTGCAGTCACACTCGTGAATTTTATTGGGATCCTTGGCCATCTTATATTGATAATTCAGTTAACGTTGGTATTCGTGGAGCAGGACCGGACCTTATTTCCAAACGAGTAATTGTTGAACTTGCTACAAATGAATACACACATGTTATTATACAATGGCCCGATCCTAACAGATGGGATCTATACATAGAAGATAAAGATCATGCCTTTGAGGCGTTGCCTATCAGTGGAATGCAACAAAATCAAAAACGTACATTCAGCGACTTGAATGGTAATGAAGTCGACATAGACGGGTATTGCACACCTGGCAGTGAACACAGAGGATACATGAAGACGTATTACAAACAATATTATTCACCAAAACAACATCAGATTAACTTTTGGAACTGTGTTTTAAATGTGCAGTTGTTGTGTGAGAAACTTCATATAAAATATGCATGGACCACTGTACTAGATCTTCATGAGTATGGTGATTGTCCTTTTGATTTTGTCGACCAAACAAAATTTATACAACCTACTGGCATGCTGAATCATCTTACAAATCAAGGGTTTCATATCACCAATGATCACTTTCCTACCGAAGCACATAAAGAATGGTCAAAAATTATTAAAACAGGCTTGACTTTAGACTAAAATCATATATACTTGTATGCGTAGTGATACGCATTAGGCAAAAACAAAGGAGGCTTACATTATGGCAACACTAGCAGAAATAAGAGCTAAATTGCAGGCTCAAACATCAAAACCTTCAGGTGAAGGCGGCGGTGACAATGCAATATACCCCCACTGGAATATAGGAGAAAACACTGAAGCAGTGGTTAGATTCCTTCCAGATTCTGATCCAAACAACACTTTTTTCTGGACTGAAAGAGCAATGATCAAATTGCCGTTCAATTCAATTAAAGGTGAACCAGGATCATCTCCAGTACAAGTACAAGTACCTTGTATGGAAATGTATGGAGATGCTTGTCCAGTACTAGCAGAAGTTAGACAATGGTTTAAAGACAAATCATTAGAAGACATGGGTAGAAAATACTGGAAAAAACGTTCGTACATTTTCCAAGGATTTGTTGTATCTTCACCGATGCAAGAAGAGGTAACTCCGGAAAATCCAATCAGACGTTTCATTATTGGTCCACAAATATTCAACATTATTAAGAGTGCTTTGATGGATCCTGAAATGGAAGATCTACCAACTGACTACACAAGAGGTGTTGACTTTAGAATTAACAAAACTACCAAAGGTGGTTATGCTGATTATTCAACATCAAAATGGTCAAGAAAAACTTCACCACTCACAGCAGAACAACAATCTGCAATAGACACAAATGGTTTACACAACCTTGGTGACTATCTACCAAAGAAACCAACTGAGGTAGAAATAAAAGTCATCGAAGAAATGTTTAGATCATCTGTAGATGGTGAAGCATATGATACTGAAAAATTTGGTCAGTATTATAGACCATATGGTGTAAAAGCACCAGCAACAAGCACACCAGCACCGGCACAAACTCCTGCACCAGCAGTAGCAGAACCTGTGACTGAAACAGTTGCTCCAGTGGTTGCACCAGAACCAGTAGCAGTAGAGACAGCACCAGTTACTCCTACAACTGAGCCTGCTCCTGAAACAGGATCGAAAGCAGAAGACATTCTTGCTATGATCAGAGCAAGACAACAAAAGTAAATCAATTAGGGGGAGGCAACTCCCCCGTTGACACAATGCATAAAAGTTCGTATAATATATTGAAGAGGTAGATATGGTAAAACCATTTGACGTAACAAAGTTTAGAAAAAATATTACAAAAAGCATCGATGGCCTTGGCATAGGATTTAATGATCCTACAGATTGGATTTCAACAGGCAATCATGCATTAAATTATTTGATATCAGGAGATTTTTACAAAGGCATTCCGTTAGGAAAAGTAACAGTGTTTGCAGGAGAATCTGGTTCTGGAAAATCTTATATTTGTTCAGGTAACATTATAAGGGAAGCACAAAAACAAGATATATTTGTTATTCTAGTAGATTCGGAAAATGCACTTGATGAAGCATGGTTAAAAGCAGTAGGTGTTGATACATCAGAAGAAAAACTGTTAAGACTAGGAATGAGCATGATTGATGATGTTGCAAAAACAATATCTAATTTTGTTAAAGAGTACAGAGCAGATTATGGCGACAAAGATCCAGCAGACAGACCAAAAGTACTATTTGTTTTAGATTCACTAGGCATGATGATGACTCCTACAGATGTTGATCAATTCAACAAAGGTGACATGAAAGGTGACTTAGGTCGTAAGCCTAAAGCATTAACGGCACTGGTAAGAAACTGTGTTAATATGTTTGGTACATTAAATGTTGGAATGGTTGCAACTAACCATACGTATGCATCACAAGATATGTTTGATCCTGATGACAAAATATCGGGTGGGCAAGGATTTGTGTATGCATCAAGCATTGTTGTAGCAATGAAAAAATTAAAACTAAAAGAAGATGAAGCAGGCAATAAAATTACAGATGTAAGAGGTATTAGAGCGGCCTGTAAAGTTATGAAAACAAGATTTGCAAAGCCTTTTGAAGGGGTGCAAGTCAAGATTCCATATGAAACAGGCATGGATCCTTATTCAGGACTTGTTGATCTGTTTGAAAAGAAAGGCCTAATTACACAACAAGGCAACAGATTGAAATATATAACTGCAGATGGTAAAGAAGTTCTTGATTACAGGAAGGCTTGGACCGGCGAGAAACTAGATATTGTCATGCAAGAGGTAAGTAACCAAGTTGCTATCATTGATGATGCAGAAACAAACGATTTAGAAGAGGCAGTAGAAACACAACAAGATGGAGATTCAGATGCTAATTGATATGTGGGGCCTTATGAAGGCATATGTCAGTGTGAAAGAAAGAGACATCGTGGCTACTAAATTTGTTGATATTGCTTTAGACAACGGAGTATCAGACAGTGAACTGCAAGAACTAATTGGCATGGACGATGAATTGGATGAAGCAGTGAGAGAAATTCTTTCAGATGATGAGGATCAAGCAGATTACGATTACAGCGATGATTACGCCGGCGAAATATCAGATGATTATTAATGGCAAATTGGTTTTCCATAGTCAGTTCAGACATCTCTAAGATACCAGACGCAATCTTACATTATGAAGCAGAGTTAGACAAAGCGGCTGTTGAAGTAAAACTTCACGGCAATTTAGAAAAACAATCTGCATCTATGCCTGGTGTTGTTGAAGAACGATTCAGACAACTTCAGGAAGTAGAAGGTATTCTTAAACATTTGGAAATACAACATCGCAGACTCAGAACAAAACACTACAAAAAATATTTGGAAAATTATCAACGTGCTCTTACATCACGTGATGCAGAAAAATATGCAGAAGGCGAAGATGAAGTGTGTGACTATGAAGCGATAGTAAATGAATGGGCATTGTTGAGAAACAAATGGTTAGGAGTAATCAAAGCACTTGATCAAAAACAATGGCACATTACAAATATTGTTAAACTTAGAGTAGCAGGAATGGAAGATGCCAATCTATAAAGCAGTCCATTTGGAAACAGATTTTGATTTCATATTGTCGCAAGATTATGATACACATTATGGATCTTGCATAGCACATCAAGTGCATGAATTAAAAGACATACATGATAGATTTGGCGGAATGCCTGACACTTATAATAATGATAATACACAAATAAGCCAACTGTGGTTTGAAGATGGTCAATTGGATTTTGCAGATATCAGCAAACAGTTGGATATTGATATTGTAAGTGTAAGTGCTATCAGACTCAAACCTGGCAACACTATTCCTTTGCACAGAGACACATTTTACAAAATTAAAACACAGTATCCGGACGATGAAAGACCAAAGGTCCGAGCAAATATTAATCTAGAGGACTGGAAAACTGGACACATCATTCAGTATGATGACAAGGTAATTACAGGCTGGAAACAAGGCAATGGTCACCTATGGGATTCAGCCATAGAACATCTTGGAGCAAACTGTGGTATGGAACCTAAATACAGTCTTCAAGTATCCGGCTTTTCTACAATTTAACTATAATTTATTCTGATGTTTTACAGTCAAATGTTTAAGCACTTTTCCTTTGTTCGGTCCGTTCTTAATTGTATATCCTGATGTACCGTTCCCGTTTACTTCGACAGAATTAACCAAAATATGATTCACTCTGCGTTCACGTTTTTCCTTGGCTTGGCTTCGGCTAAAACGTGACAGTACATCGTGCATTCTCTGTTTCATACACTTCTCCTTCTTCGTTAAAACCTACTTTTAACCGATGTAGATCGATCACTTTTTTACCATGTGAATGGTAGTTTTAATTATCTAAAAATTTAATACTTTTTGATAGGTTAGGATAGTGTTCTTTTGCAGGACTCATCAGATCAGCATTATGTTCAGGCAACTGATCCAGTAACAATATGCCTAACGCACAATCTTCAGGAATCATGTTGTAGTGATATCCTGTGTGTTTGAATGTGGGTTGTGCAGTCCACGAACTAAACATTTCATCTCTACCATCATGCCGTACCAGTTTCAACCATTCATAAAGATCAATGTTGTCTGTCAGTATTGCTCCGCCCTTACCAATTTTTAAATGTTTTTTGTGTTGAAAACTCAAACACATATCTCGGCCGTCTGTGTACATGCCTTTAGTAAGTCTTGTGGATGCATCCAATATTGAACTTTGTCCTAGTTGATATACTCCAGACCAATTCTCATCAGTCCAATCAAAATGTATTTTTAAGTTGTGCAAAGTCATTGGCACACTAACGTATGTGTTTCTGGGACAAGTCATGTTGGAAATACATTTGATATTGTTTTGCTGGTAATATCTCAGGCATAATTCTATTGCATGAGTACTAGAATCTACCACTATACACATTGGTGAGTTGGTGTAAGTACACAATTTTCTTTCAAACATGTGAATGATATCAAAAGGATCGTCAAAAGTATACCCTGCTTTTTTCAGTTGATCTAGTTCAGTACGCACAAAATTAATTATTCATAATTACAAGCATGTCCAAACCAAATGACACATATTGCCCATTACCATTTGTTGCGACCACAACATCTCCTGATGGATATTGTAGATTGTGTTGTGAAAGTACAATTCCGTATTACACCAAAGTGACTGATTTGAAACAATGGTGGAACGGTGACACAATAAAAGAAATCAGGCGTAAAATGTTGCAAGGTGAACATGTGAAAGATTGCGAGCCATGTTATTCTGATGAAAAACATATTGGAGTCTCAACACGAACACACGAAATTGCACACTGGGGCCAAGTTGAACAGGCTAGCGAGTTGCCAATATATTTGGATATGAAATTGGGAAATTTTTGCAACTTTAGATGTCTCATGTGTGATCCTCTAAGCAGTAATAGAATTATGAATGAATGGCGTGAATTAGGATGGGATAAAGGAATGCCTTTCAAAGCAGGCTCGGTGAATAATCATGACATATCAACAGCATGGAGCACTGACTGGAGTTGGCCTAATGGAGCAGAATTTTGGAAAATTGTACAAGACTGTATAACCTCCGGAGGTAAAAAATTAAAATTTACGGGAGGCGAACCTTTTTTGAATCCTCATATGTTAAAAATTATATCTACTTTAGATAAAGATATAAATTTAAAATTTACAACTAACGGATCAATTTGGAACAACAAAATAGAAAACGCCTTGAAAAACAGAAGTGATTTGCATATTGCTGTTAGTATAGAAGGTACAAAATTAGTTAATGATTATATAAGAGATGGTAGTGAATATGATGTGATTGTTAAAAATTACAACCAAATGAAAAAATACTGTAAAACTATATGTTGGCAAGCATGTGTTGGAGCAATAAATTTACAAGATATGCCAGATTTTATTGCACAATGTTTAGAAAAAAAACATTATATTGCGTTGCAAGAAATACGTGGACCTGAATTTATGCGTATTACAGCACTGACCAAACAGGCCAGAGAGGAAACTATACAAAAACTTAATGATCTAAAAAGCACTATTACATCGGGCATGTTAGGACCAACCAAGATAGATCTTACAGCAAATAATGAGACAGTGAAAAAATTATTTGCACACACAGATGAAGCAAAAATGTCTTCTGTGATCGATTCATTAGTAAAAATTATAAAGAGCAGTCTTGAAATATCTCAATCTAGTAAATCATTAATAAGTTATTTGTCTACATTGGACAAATCTCGTAACAAAAATTATGAATCCATCCTTAAGCATAGTGATTTGAATCCATAATAATTACAACACAATGAAAGTTTATGTAGGATACGACACCAGAGAGGATATTGCTTACCAAGTGTGTGAGCATTCGATCAAACGTCGCAACGGAAAAACAGATGTAGTTGCTCTCAAACAATCAGAATTGCGAGAACAAGGGTTATACACACGAGAAATAGATAAACTATCATCTACTGAATTTACATTTACAAGATTTTTTATTCCGTATCTACAAGAATACAATGGATGGGCAGTTTTTTGTGACTGTGATTTTGTATGGAAGATATCTCCTAGCGAATTAGAACAATTTTGCGATGACACAAAAGCAGTGGTATGTGTGCAACATGACTATACTCCTGAAGAAGGAACAAAAATGGATGGACAAATACAATTACAATATCCTAGGAAAAATTGGAGTTCGATGGTATTATGGAACTGTGGACATCCTTCTAACAAAAAACTTACGCCAGAACTTATAAACAGAGAAACAGGCAAATATTTGCATAGATTTTCTTGGCTTGATGATTCTGAAATAGGTGAATTGCCTTATGAATACAATTGGTTAGTGGGTTGGTACACAGAAACAGACACACGCAAGCCTAAAATTTTGCATTACACTGAAGGCGGACCTTGGTTTGAAAATTATAGAGAATGTGAATATTCTGATGATTGGAAAAAGGAACTAATCAATCTATTCAGTTCATAATGTCTAATTTAAGCATACTACAAAATGCAGGACAGATTTTTGACAAACCATATCCTCATATCATCATTGAAAATGCTTTGCCAGAAAAACTTTTTAATGAATTACACAGCACTCTACCAGAAGAATATGTAGTAGGAAAACCATTAGGTCCTGATCATAGTAGGAGAGTCAAATGTCATACACTTGATGAAGACAGATGGCCGATTACTGATTTGTGGAGAGAGTTTTTCGAATATCATACTTCCCGTACATTCTTTGATGAAGTTATGAATCTATTTGAAGAATACATGCCTATTTTGCCCATACACCCGCAAAAAATTATCACAGGTAGAGGTAGTAAACATAAGCAAAAGATCAACTGTTATCAAGATTGCCAGTTTGTTAGGCATAATGTCGTAGCAGCTGGTGAAACTACACGCACTCCACATTTTGACAATTTGTTTGAAATATTTGCCGGACTTTTGTATTTCAAACATGATACCAGCACAGGTGGTGATTTCCACATACATGAACAAACTCAATTACCAATGATCATGCTAAAGAGCAATAATGCTATCACAAATCCTGGACCTATTGTGAGGACTGCTCCTTATAAAAATAATACAGTTGCATTGTTCCTAAATAGCCGCTATGCTATACATTCAGTTGAGCCTAGATACGGAGTACAACTTCCTAGATGGAGCGTCAACATTATAGGTAGATATACAAATGCAAAAATGGGATAATAAATGTGTGGCATATACGGAATAACAGAACGAAACCCTGAATTTATAAATTCATACATTAAACAGTGCTCACACAGAGGACCAGATGGTTATAGTATTTGGTATGATGACGATATCAGTTTGGGACACAATTTACTGGCAATCACATCTGATCCTGCACAAGGAAAACAACCTGTTGAAACACGACATGGGGTGTTAACCTATAATGGAGAAATATTCAACTATGCAGATTTAATAAAAGAAATAGAATGGACTCCACAGACAACTTGTGACACAGAATATCTTTCACACGCATTAGGCACAATGCCACATGAAGAAGTCAACGATAAAATTGATTCGATGCATGCCTACGCATATTATAATAAAGCAAGAAAACATTTGATACTGAGTAGAGATCATGCAGGAATAAAGCCTTTGTATTATGCTGAGATTCCACAAGGATTAGTGTTTGGCTCAGAAATCAAAGGAATGATTAACAAAGTACCTAATGGCAGACACCTAGACGAATTTGCCGCCGCAGCTATGAGTTACTCGGGTATTAATCCTACAAGAAACACACTATTCAAAAATATCAAAAAAGTTATGCCTGGCGAAACACTAGTGTATGACGTTGCCAACAAAAGATTTATTCATTCTTATCAAAAGGTTATTACTCCTACATCTAAAAGCAAATTGGATTTGGATGAATTCAGACATGAAGCACATGAAACTGTAAAAATGAGTACATTGGGTCTAAGAAAGTTTGGTGTGTTTTTGTCGGGCGGTTTGGATTCTACGCTAGTTGCATACGAATTGAAAAAGATCCTAGGTGACCTTGATTCATTTACAAACAAAATGGAACCAAATGTGCGTATAGGAGAGGACTTCAATGATGACGCAAATTGTGCCAAACGTTTTGCTGAAGATTACAATCTTAATCATCACAGCATTGTGGTCACACCTCAAACGGTTAAACAAAGTTGGAACGCAAGTATGCACACAATGGAACAACCTGTATACAATATTAGTATTCCTATGTACTATCAAACAAACAAATATCTTAGTGAGCGTGGTGTTGTGGTAACAATGGCAGGAGACATGGGCGATGAATTGTTAGGAGGATATCCCAAGTATTGGAAACTGCGAAATGATCCGCCCAAAGACTTCAAGGATATGATTTGGAAATGGATGCACAGAATCAAACGTCCGGTACAATTAACCAGCAATATTAATCCCAGAGACATACACGCAGAACTGTGTAAACTTATTCCTGAAGATGTGTGGAATCCCGAAGATCCTATCAATTCATATATGGCTGTTGATTGTATCACACAAGTGCCAGAAGAATTTTTCTCACGCAATGACAAATTTGGCATGCAATTTTCTATGGAGGGCAGATTTCCTTTGGCAACAAAAAGATTTATGAAGTACTGTATGAACATGCATTCACAATACAAAATAGGTAAAAATAAAGCAGACACAAAGTTGCCAACCAAACTTGCATACAAAGGTTACATGCCTGATTATATCATAGACAAAATGAAAACAGGATGGACAGTGCCATTGATTTATTGGTTAGGTGATATGCCAGAACTAAATGACTGGGCAATGAGTTACATGCTCAAAGAAGACTGTTTGAAAAACCAAATATCCATGAAAAACTGGGACAACAAAAAGACCAGAGTAGTAAGTTGGATGATGCGTTCATGGGCACAAATTTACGATATACAGGCATAAGCAAATCCACTCCTCATTTCTTCTAATGTAAATTGATTGTAAGACAGGTGCCATAACCATGGTTCTCTATCGGCATGTCTAGGCGTTTCTATTTTTGATAGATCTTGTTCAGCAACTTGGTAAGCAGAACACTCTGTGCCACAAAAAACTGGAATGCCTTCACACACTGCATCAATGGCCACAGATGAATTGAATGTCACAACAGCCCATGCATCTGCCAGGTCTTCTGCAAGTGGTTTTTGTTGTTTGTTTTTGTTGAATCCACTCAGAGTAGTAATACCATTTTTCTCTGATACTTGCGGATTCATAGGCTTGTCTCTCACCACTATTTCACGGTCTGTGTGCTGTTGTAAGGTCTTAATTGACGCCTCTAACCAATCTTGACTATCAAAGTACCATTCGATAGCTCCAGTGGGCGGACACACCACTATTTTACTGCCTGAAGTACGCCATGGTTTTATATCTTTATGGAAATATTGTTCATATCTGTCTTTAGCACAATCCTTCAACTCACTGTTTACATGAGCATTTTTGGTTATTCTGTACCAAGCAGGATTTTGATCATGTCCTGCATTAAAGTATGCGTGGTCGGCGAAATAATAAGAGTTGGCACGTTTCATCATGTCACCAGATCCACGCAATATTCCAAAGAAAAAATAGTCCTCTTCAGGCATATCTTCGTCGTTGGGAATAGGATTTATAATTTGGCCTTGTGTACCATCGGCCCAAGCTTGTACTATTTTTTCAGTACGTGATCTCATTGTTCTAACGCATTTCATAAAACTGTGTAAACATCTCCTCAAACAATCCTGATGTAATTTCTCGTTGTGTGTATTGATGCCAACTCAGTGTGGCTAACCATTCTTCGCGATTATCACTGAACACAGGATTGCCAAAATTTTCGATTGACTGTGCCACAGGATAGGCCGCACATCTAGGATGACAATACACTGGCACTCCTTGAATTATTGCATCAATGGCAACCATAGAACATGATGTCACTACACACGATGCTTTTTGTAAATCTTCCTGTAATGGCACATCAGCATATGCTGGACCGCTCTTGCCATTCTTGCGTGGCTTGTGTCTCACTCTGATAGGCATGTCTGTCTGTGTCTTGAGTTTTGCAACAGTATCTTGTTCCCAATTTCTGTGTCCTATGAAAGTGTTAATTGTAATAGACGAAGGAGCAACCAGTATGTACTCACCCTTGTGACTCCAATCTTTTAATTGTATGTGTTTTATTCTGTCGGTCGGCAGATTCGGAATTGTGTGTGTAACATGTATATCACTGTATATTATTCTCCATGAATAATCGTTGTGAGGATTGAATGGATCCCAACGATTCCAGTAAGGCATATCACAGAACAACCATGGTTTGTTTGTATTTTTTAATTCAAGGCATCTAGCGTAGTTTCCTACTGCTAGTCCCCACATGGTAGGTATTCCGTCGGTATCCATGTATTTCTGTAATGGTCTTAGACTGTACCATGCTTTTGAATCATATCCATGACGGTTGTTTATTACATTAAGTTTCACTTTGCAAATTTCCAATATTCTGCAGAACGTTTGTTGTAGATGTCAGTGGGTTTGCTTCTTCCATCTTTCTTGCGTTTGCCTTTCAAATGATCCATGTATTCACCAAGTGGCGAATTTATAAACACATGCACACCCGGTCTGTGTGGATGTCCTTCTGATAAGTTTGTTGTGTGCATTCCGTTTGCTGAATGTTTTTTAACAAGTTGCCAAAAAAGATATGAATCGTGATATTCTATTTCTTCGAACAGACTGTCTGTATTATAAAGTGCTTGCCAGTCTTGCATGAAAAGTTTGTTGTATGTTGATTTTGTATCATACACTACAAATCCACACTCCGGATAAATTTTTTCTCTACCTAAATATGCACAGTAATGATTTTGGGGTAACAGGCTCTCAATAAATTCAAATGGTACAGGTGAGTGGGTAACAACGTCTGCATCCAACCAGATAATTAAATCTGTTGTGCTATTGAGAGCCTCATGTGATACACAATATGATTTATGTGCAAACTTGACAGCGTCCCACAAATATGATTTCTTTTTACCATCTGGACGTAATCCGTGTGCATTTTCATTGTGTTTGTGTCGGTCTTTGAATGCAACCAAATCAGGACATGCTTCATTCAATTTGATCCATTCAACATCGGGATATCCTGGTTGTATGGTGTCACAATAGATTTTTAGTTTGATGTTTTTTGGCCAATGTTGTAAAAATGTCTCAACAAATCGTTTGCCGTACTGTTCCCAGCCTGCATCAGAAAATGTTGTGATTACCGCGATTGAACGTGCCATATGTAGGAGTATTTAAATACCCATATATGAAAGTTGAAATTTTTCGAAACACAGTAAAACGCAGGGGTAAAGGTGCCTCTTTTGAGATGATGAAAGCATGGCGTGAAGGTATTGCCGCTGTGGGCGATGAACCAATTTGGATAGAAGGATCACCAGACAAAGAAAAATGGATGGGTCCTCCTAGAGAAAAAGTGTGTGTTCATTTCGGGTATGGTCCAGACAATGCAGGGGATTTTCTCAAAGGCAACAGACGCAAGATAAGACAACACATGGAACAGCATGGTGGAGTACCAATTGTGTTCGACGGAGGATTATGGACATCATTTGGTAATCGTGCCAGTAATCCTGAAACACACTATTTTAGATGTGGATTATGGTCACCTATGCGTAATGGCAATTTCCTCAATCAAAATTCACCTGGTGACAGATGGCAAAAAATTAAGTCAACTTTTAACATAGATGAAAGACCTTGGCGTAAAGAAGGCAAATATATTTTGCTGTGTACACAACCTAAAGACAACTGGTCAATGGCACAAAAAGATCCTTATGTGTGGGTTGACGAGGTTGTTGAACAACTTAAAGGAGTTACAGACAGACCATTGTTGTTGCGGCCCCATCCTAACCATGCAGACAAGTGTGCAGAAGATATCCGTAAAAGACATCCGCAAATCAAAATAGCAGACATGACAAGAGGTGGAGGAATGTTTGAAGGATACAGATGGACATTCTTAGAAGAACTGAATGATATACATTGTGTAGTCACTCACAATTCAACAGCGGCAGTGGATGCCGCCACATACGGTATTCCTGTATTTTTAACTTCTGATCTGTGCCTTGCTTGGGATATAGGTTCAAATGATCTAAAACAAATAGAAAATCCTGTGATGCCTGATCGAACACAATGGTTACACGATCTAGCTTATGCAAACTGGACTCTGCAGGAAGTGAGAGATGGTACAGTGTGGCGACACATGAAGCCACAAGTTGAAAAATTGATATGAGTGACTTAACTGTAATTTTACCAGCCGCAGGAAATGGTACAAGATTAAATTTACCTTATCCTAAAGAAATACTTAGACTAAACGATCATGAAGCATTAATAGACAGTTCATTCAATTTCTTCAGAGACTATGGACGTAAAGATGTTGACTTTGTTGTAGTAATAAATGAAAACAAAACAGAAATTGTTTCTTATCTTGCCAAATACAAAGACAGATATAATATTTCATTTGTATATCAAAATCCAAATGAGTATGAATACACAGGGGCAATCAAAAGTGCCAAACACCTTTTCGGAGAACACAATATTGTGTTGTTGCCCGACACAATAATGACTTTGAAACCCAACACAGATTTATTTGACACAGTGAAACAGTCGTTGACCGAAACAGGATTTACTTTTTTGTATAAGCAAGAAAATGACTCAAATGTGCTGAAAACAAAAGGAGCATTGTTTGTGGATGACACTGACATTGTAAAATTGTATGAAGACAAACCGGAAACAGGATTTGAAAAATTCAATGCGTTTTGGTGTGCGTTTGCTTTTCGAAAAAGAGCATTTGATGCCTCTATGACATTTATGGAAAAATCCACTTTGAAACAACGTATTAATAACAATGAAATATCACAAACACCTATACACAATTCAAAAGCAATCCAAGTAGAAGATTATGTGGATCTAGGTACGTGGGAAGAAATAAGAAGAGTACTGCTAAATGAAGAAAATAATAAGTGACTGTGACGGAGTATTGCTGGATTGGTCTTTTGCATTTGATGTGTGGATGGCAGAACAAGGATATCAAAAACTGCCTGGAGCAGATGAACATTTTTCACAAACACTAAGATACGCTATTGATGAACAAGAAGCACAAAATCAAGTTTCTAAATTTAACGAATCTGGATCTGTTGGCTATTTGCCTGCTTACAAAGACAGTGTGGAATATGTGACAAAGTTTGCTGAGGATGGATACAGGTTTGAGGTTATTAGCAGTTTGCACATGGACAAATATGCACAAAAATTAAGGACACAAAATTTAAAGCATATATTTGGTGATGTGTTTGATTATATAGATTGCAGTTTAGATTTTAGAAAAGGCAAAAAGGATGTGTTACAAAAAAGATATGCTAACACAGGTTATGTATGGCTCGAAGATAGTGTCGCACATGCTGAAGCAGGAGACGAGATAGGAATGAACACATACATATTTGACCATCCTTACAATAGATCTTATAATGGAAAACGTGTAAAGAACTGGAAGGAATTGTATGACGCCACACATTGAAGCTGAAAAAGGTGATTATGCTGAAACTGTATTATTGCCTGGAGACCCACTTAGAGCCAAGTGGATAGCAGAAACATTTTTCAAGGACCCTGTACAAGTGAACGGAGTCAGAAACTGTTTAGGATACACAGGCACATATGCCAATAAAAAAATATCTGTACAAGCAGGGGGCATGGGAATGGCCAGTAATTCAATATACATTACAGAATTATTTCAGTATTATGATGTACAAAATATTATAAGAGTAGGCAGTTGTGGAGCATTACAAAGAAAAATAAAAGTTGGTGACATTGTGGCGGCAACTACTGCTTCTACAGACAGTGCCATGGGCAAAGATTTGATACCCGGATTTTCATATTCTCCCAGTGTGGATTTTGATTTACTGAAACGTTTTCTTAATAATTGTAAGAATGCCCATGTGGGAGGAATCGTATCTAATGATTATTTTTATCAACCAAATAAAAATTGGTGGAAGCATTGTCAAAAGTACAACATATTAGCAGTAGAAATGGAAACTTACATGTTGTACACACTGGCAGCTCAGTATGGTAGAAAAGCATTAAGTGTTAACACAGTGTCTGATCATTTGGATCCCAATTGGTTAGATTCAAAGAAAAATTTATCATCTGCAGAAAGAGAAACAGGATTTTCAGAAATGATACAGGCTGTACTTGCTATATGATCTGTATTGCTATCCCGTCACGTGGAAGACCAGAATTTCTAGAGAGACTAGTGAAGACAGCACAGGCAACAGCAACTGATTGGAAACAAGTTGTTATCAAATATTATTTGAATGATGATGACCCTGTATTGCCACTATACAAAAAATCACTTAAAAATTTATATCAACAGTATGGTGATTCTGTGCAATGGATTATCGGACCAGATCAAAATACTATACAGAGCTGGAATCAACTGTGTGAATCTACAGAAGCCGACTATTACATGTTGGCCGGAGATGAAATTCAATTCATGACAGATGGTTGGGATCAAAAAGTCAAAGAAACAAAAACACAATACCCAGACGGAATTTTTTGTATGGCAGTGTATGACGGTAGAGAAAACAGAGCTGAATTACAATTATGCACACAACCAATCATTACCAAAGAATGGCGTGAAGCATTGGGTTATTTTTGGGCACCTTTCCTATGGCATTGGCACGTGGATCATTACACAGGAGAACTGGCAAAAGCAATTGATAGATTTGTGTTCCGCAAAGATATCTTTATCAAGATCAAAAAAATGAAAGACAAAACAGCAAAACGTATGCGTGGTCAAGGAGTGTTTGATCGCGATGAATGGGTGTACAACAAACACAAAGAATTATATTTTAATTTTGATGTCAAAAAACTCTTGGACAAAATTCAAAATTAGTATATAATTGCGTTATGGATATTACAACATTATTCCCACTATTTGCTCCTTCGACGGGGATTAGTATTTTGCTTGTGTACGGGTTGTTTGCGTTTGCGATGACCTACTACTTTAGTCGAGGATACAACGACAACAAAACATCTTTCTTAGTAGCAAGACGTGAACTTGGCACATTTCAAGGCTCCCTCAGTGTGGCAGCCGCTTGGTTATGGGCACCAGGATTATTCATATCTGCTCAACAGGCATACGTGAATGGACTGGTAGGTTTATTTTGGTTCTGTCTAGGCAACTTCCTTACACTGGGAGCATTTGCCTATTTTGCCAAACGCATCAGAAACAATGAACCAGAAGGCTTTACATTTTCAGGTTATCTACGCGAACGTTTTTCAGGCAGAGTACAAAGTCTATTTGTAGTTGAAATGATGTTGTTGGCAACTTGTGCCTTTGCAATTAATCTATTAGCAGGATCAAAAACAGTTGAAGTACTCACAGGAGTAGACTACACACTAGCAACATTTTTAATGGCAGGGGTGGCAATACTGTATTCATTCAGAACAGGGTTGAAAGCAACTGTGATCACAGAAATAATCAAAATTATTGTTGTGTGGATTGGTGTATTAATACTAGTGCCATGGGCAATTTCTAGTGCAGGTGGCTGGGACGTTGTTGCCGCAGGTATTGGTGGAAAAACAGGATTAGGTGGACAGATATTTGGTACATCATTTGCATGGGGCATATTCACTGGATTTGGTGCGGCCGCTTTCCTTGGACACTTGGGTGGACCATGGGGAGATAATTCATTTTATCAAAGAGCATTTTCTATCAAGATAGGATCAATCATACCGGCGTATATTATTGCTTCATTTGTGTTCATTGTGATTCCAATCTCTATGGGACTGCTAGGCTTTTTGGCCGCAGGATCGGGACTAGATATTCCAGGTAACATGGTAGGCACAACCAATGCAATCGTAATAGGAACTTTCCTACCACCGATAGCATCAATTATATTTGCGTTTATGATATTTGCTGGTTTGGTTGCAATACTTGATTCACAGTTTGCATCAGTGGCCAACATGACTGGACACGATGTATACAATCAATTCAAGAAAGGTAGTCCTATCAGTTCTGCACGTTATGGCATGATTGCTTTAGCAATAGCGGGTCTTATAGTGGCAAATATACCGGGTATGCAGTTAGTGTATCTGTTTTTATTCTTTGCTGTTTTACGTGCATCTGTGTGGTTACCATCGATGATTGCAGTGTTAAGACCGCAATGGATTACAGAACAAGGAATGTTTTGGGGAATACTAATACCAGCATCTATAGGTGAAGTCTTATTTGTTGCAGGCAAACTTGGTTACTCAGACACAGCATTCATGGGAACATTGATTGCAATCTTTGGATCTCCGGTACTGACTTTAGTGCTCAGTAAATACGGAAATGCAACGAATAAAGGGTAACATATATCTAACTCAATTTTCAATTGCAGTACAAGATCAATTTGTATACTTTCCTTACAGCATAGGTTGTGTCTGGGCCTATGCTGAACAGGTAGGAACTGTAGAAAGATCACAATTGGGTGGTTTATTCTTTGTTAAAGAACCTATAGAAAAAATAATACTCAAATTTTACAATCCAAAATTAGTAGGCTTCAGTAATTACATGTGGAATGAAGTCTACAATGACACACTTGCTAAAGAAATAAAAGCACGTTGGCCGGAGTGTATCATCATGTATGGTGGGCCACAAGTACCAGACAAAATCACTGATTGGCATGATGAACATGAATTTGTTGATATATGTGTGCATCAAGAAGGTGAAATTACTTTCAATGACATAGCATTAGGCAAAGCAAATAAAGATATTGCCGGAATTACTTACAATGAAAATGGCAGGTGGACACAGACAGGACCAAGTGAGAGAATTATAAATTTAGAGGACATACAAAGTCCATACTTGTCGGGCCTGTTTGACAATCTTGTACAAGAAGGTTACAGCATAAATGCTATTGTTGAAACTGATAGGGGGTGTCCTTATAAGTGTACATTTTGTGACTGGGGAGGAACAACATTTAGTAAAGTTAAAAAATTTGATTTGGATCGTGTGTTTGGAGAAATAGAATGGGCAGGCAAAAATAAAGTTGAAATGCTAAATTCATCGAATGCAAATTTTGGAATATTCAAACAAAGAGACAGTGCCATTGTTGATAAAATTATTGAAGTAAAACAAAAATACGGATATCCAAAACTGTTTGAAACCTCTTGGGCAAAAAATTCTAACAGAGATGTTCTTGAATTGGCTATGCGTTTAGACAGCGAAGGTTTGTTAAGAAAATTCGGCGTATCTGTACAAAGTACTGAACCTAGTGTTTTGAAAAAGATCAAACGTTCTAATATGAAAATTAACGAGTTTGATGATATTTTAGTAGAAGCAAAAGAACATAATATTGCTGTGATGGTTGAAACTATTGTAGGATTGCCCGGCGAAAGTTATGAAACATACACTAACAATTATATTGCTTTACTTAAACACACAAACGTATCAGTTGATTCATACCCATTAAGTTTGTTAAACAATTCGGAAATGTTTTTTCCGGAATACATTGAAAAACATAAAATTGAATGGAAATGGGTAGACAACAGTTTTGGAGAACACAACATTGAAGAACGTGATAGACAAGTTATCGCAACAGAAAGTATGCCAACAAAGGATATGCAAAAAGTTTGGCAATGGATTTGGTGTATTAGATTAGGTCACATGTTAGGAATAACATATGATATAGCAAACACATTGAAAGAAGAAATAGGCATTACATACAAAAAGTTTTATGAAGATTGGTTACAATACATACAAACCAGTTTTGATATTCTCAATGAACAATTTATAATATCTAACAAATATTTGCGTGAACACAAATACAATCATTACCTTTACCATTATGATTTTATTTCTACACTGTGTGACACTAATAGAAATAAACTGTTAAATGACATTGGAAATTTTATAGAGCAATATTATCCAGAGGTTGACAGTAACAAATATTGTAATATATTTGATATGTATTACTATAATCCACAGATACAATATCCTACAACAATGAATGGGTATGTTGTAGAACATGCAGGATTAGGAGATATGAATAATTTTGCTTCTTTTGTTGGACTAACAAGAAAGAAACAAGGATGGCGATGCAAGATCAGGAAGATATAAAAAAGTTATTGATCGTGACAGGCCCACAAGGATCTGGAAATCATCTCTGGGCAAAAATATTTTCGATGCACGCCTCTGTAGAGGGGTGGAATATGATGCGTGAAGAATGGCAAGGGCATCATGAGGAACCGTTTAACGAATATTGGCAAGAGCCGGAAAAATTAAAGGATTTAGACATAAGTGAGAAACGTAATTTTGTTACATCTATTTCATGTCCATACTTCAAGGACAAGAAACCACAGATCCCGCAATACGCAAAATTTATCAGACACGCAAAGAAAAAGTTTGATAAAGTGGTTGTTTGCATTATAGGTAGAGACAGAGACATATTAAAAATACAACAAACAAGAGTACGCAAAGAACATACAACGCCCATGGCTTTGGATGAATTTGAACGTTTTGACAAGACAGTGTGCAAAGGATCTTTAGAAGGAGTTGACCAATTTGTAGGTGCTGAAAACACACAATATGCTTCAACAGAATTACTTTACCTGTATGGAGGACAGTATCTAAAAACATTACAAAAAAATTTAGACTTTCCTGTTGGTTGGCACTATGAAACATTACTCAAAGATTATTTGAAGAAAAACACAAATGCCAAATATCTTAAAGAAATAGAAAAAGGTGACTTTGATGATGAAGTTGCTGAGGCGTCAAGCAGATCCTAATTTATTTTTTTGTCCGTGGAAAAAAATTCGAGCATTATCGTTCTCCATTGCAATCACATCCAGCGAATATTCATAACACAAATCTCTCAAATAACTTTTACTCCAAGGAAAAAATGTTACACCCTCTGCAACAGGATTTGTATGCCCTACTCTTGAACCAGGATTGAACCGCCCAAAAAAATGACCTTTGTTTTTAAGATGACTCACGGATTTTGCAAATTGTCTACGCACCATAAACTCAGATCCAAAATTGATACTGCCTAATGCAAGTACAATATCCCATTCTTTTGTTCCACAATTAAAATTTTCAATGCTGACTTTCTCGTCTGCTTTGTCATTGTATGGATCTATACCATATAGATTAGGCACCTTATCTTTCAGATCATTAAATCCACATCCTACGTCTAGCACAGATTTAGGCTCAAGTTTGTTAATTTTGTCAACAAGACTCCAACCACTGTGTTCAAACTTGGTCCAATCTGGTTTCCAAATGCCAGAAAAATATTGTTCTACTGCATCGCTCATATTAATATTGTAGCATTTTATTGTGAATTGTCAACAAATGCATATGATGTAAAACCACCTTCTTTGGTTACTTTTAACACATTGTTTACTCGTCCTTGCAGTTCATCTCGGTGAGATATCAAATAGATGTTCTTGTGTCGCTCTCTGCAAATTTGTTTCAAAATCTTGATTGCATTTTCTACGCCTGCGGTATCCATGCCTGAATCAACCAGTTCATCTATAAACAATGTATTCACACTGTGATACAACATTTCCCACACATCACGGAATGCCCAGCATAAACTTAGAATCAATCTGTTGCGTTCGCCTCTGCTCAAATTATCAAAATCCAAATCCCTACTCATCTCTGTTATTTCCACACTGAGATCTGATTGGAATACAACTTCATGAGGCAGTCCTGTTTTGTCTAAGTAAAATGCAAGACGTGAATTCAAATAAGTTAAGTTTTGATCAATCACTTTTTTCCTTATGAATGAATCTTTGGAAGTCAACAGTTTGTACATGAATTCTTGATGATCTTGTAGTTTACGTAGATTGTTCATTTTGTCATATGACACTTGCTGTACTGCTGAAGATTTTAATTCAGCAATCTGTTCTGCATATGGATCATTTTCTTTTGTTTTTGTTTCAAGTTGTTGCCCCAAGTATTCTACTGTGCTTTCATGTTTGTAGGCCTCTTGTGCAGTTTCATAGTATGTGTCTGGTTGATCAAGATCACCTATGGTGCCTATTTTTCCGCTCAGTCTTGTTTCTTGTGCAACTAATTCTTCCACATAAGTTTCAAATTGTTTTTGATCGTCTTGATATTTTTGTACAAGTGCTTGATGTTTGTCGTCTTCCATTGTGGCACCGCATGTTGGACAAAGATTGTCTACAGTTTTTTCTATGTTTTCTAATATGTCTGTGAGTTGTTTGGTTGATTGTTTTATTGCTGTCTGCACAGTTGAAAGTTCACGTTCCCAAGTTCTTTTCTTGTTGTAGTTTTCTCTGTATGAATCTAATCGTTTATGTCGATCAATCTCGTCCTGTATGTCCACTTTCATTAATTCTTCTAATGATTGTGCCAGTTTGTCTATTTCTTCTTTTTGTGTGTTGGCCCAAGCACTACTTCGTATGTTTAAAGTATCAATAGAAGATTGTATTTTTTCATTATTGCGTTCCAATTGATCCAAACGTATTTCTTCTTCTTTGATTACTTCTTTTGTTTCTTTTAGTTCTTCTTTCAGTACTTCTGCTTTTTCAGACAGCACAGTGATTCCTAGCAGTTGTTCAATAATATCTTTTTGTTCTGCCGCTTTCAAACCAAAGAATGGAGGTGAATATGTGTGCAGTGCCACAATGTTTTGGAACATGATGTGACTCATGCATAATATTTTTGTGATGTCTTTTTGTGTTTCACGTGAATCGCCCTGTGCTTCGTCATTTATTTCTTCAACACCATCTACATAAAATTTAATCAGTGCTGGTTTTCTGCCACGTTCGATTTTGTATTTTTTGCCGTTTATTTCAAACTCACAAGACACCAACATATTTTTGCCGTTGGTCTTGTTAACAAGATTGTCACGTTTTATATTTGTAAGTGCATCACCAAACAGTGCAAATGATAGTGCATTTAGAATAGTTGTTTTGCCAGTACCATTTCTTGAACCAGCATCATCACCACCTAGGTCTATGTTTTGCCCTAGTACCAGTGTTAAGTCATGTCCCTCGAAATCCAATGCTTGGGTAACATTACCCACACTCATAAAGTTTTTAACAGTCAATGACTTAAATTTTATCATAAATTTTTGTATATCTCTAATAGTAAGTTGCTGTCATAATGATCTGAATCAACGGCCATGATTTGATTATGCACAATTTCATCTATTGACTCAAATGCTTGTGGAACTTCAGTTGAGTCATACTGCGTCATATCTCTTTGTTGTATGAATGTCATTTCACGCAGTTTGTATTGTCGCATAAAAGTATCTTTTACAAAGTTGGAATCTTCATATGTAATATCAGTGTCTATGTCTACACGCACATATGCATTCTTCTTTAGTATGGATGAGTTGTGTAGCAGTTCACTCAGTGATGCTGTCTGATACTTAGGACAGTCAGTCCAATCATGATAGATAGGATCGCCACCATGCTCCAGTTCCATCCATCCACGAGCAAAATCATTTGCATCTGAATAGTTGTGCGGAAATGAATTACCTATATAATGGATGTTGGATTTTACTTGCCTTTTGTGGAAGTGTCCTGAAAACACATAGTCATGATGTTGTAAATGTTCTGCTCGCAATTCATTAGTGTCAGGCATTGACACCATTGCATTCATTAAGAAATGGGGCAACTCAAAGTGACCAAACACGTACGGCATTGATTTGGCCTCTTTGAGTTCCTTCCATTCTTCACCAACTAACCACGGGATAAACGCACAATCCTCTGTGAAGTATGGTTCGTGAATAATTTCTAAGTTGGGAATATTTTTTGCCCATTCAACTGAATTGACAACTCTGGAATCTTTGAAATACAAATCATGATTACCCAATATGAAATAAGTTTTTTCAAATGCCTTTGCAAGTTTTTCTAGTGATCGTAATGAGTATCCAAGTGTGTCTATGTTGATAGTTGCTCTGTGATGATGCCAGTCACCCATGAATATGAATGTTTCACATCCTTTGGATTGAGCATCCTCAATAAACCAATCAACAAATCTCTCACAGTCTTGATTGAACTGTCTTGAGTTGCCCTTGTTGCCGAAATGTATGTCAGTGAAAACGGCCGCACGTTTAAATGTCTGCATATAAAATTATTTTACTATATTATCTAAAGTGTGTCTAGTCTCTTTTTACGTTCTTCTTCTTTTTGATCTTCTAGTTTTTGTAATTCAACTTGTTTCAGTTCGTGTTCTATCTGTCTGGTATGCGATGGCATCAAACCATTCTCTTGCAGTATGTCATCACGCAGTGCCTGATTTTTCTTTTCCACATTCAGTATTCTTGTGAATGAATTTGTGATAGCCGCTGTGTAATAAGCAAACGGATTTTCTGATTTAGATTCATCAAACTGCAAACCAATCTGTGACAGTTGCATCAGTGCTTGTCCTTGCATTTCGTCATTGTATGTGTATCCACGCCAGTTACCTCTGGTACCATATCTTTGTACCAGCAACAGGAACATTTTGGCCAACTTGGGAGTCATGGCGCCATGGTCAACTGAAAAATGTCCATTCTCCATGCCACCTTTCCAGTGGGATTTGCCTACCAGTATCAATTTGTCTTTGTTGTTGTAACGCCAATGTTGGAATGGAGGAAAGTTACACTTAACCTTTGATTCTGCTATGTTTTTTGGTTTTGCTTTTCTGTTTGAATTTGGCACATGATCAAATGTCATGACCCTAAAAACCAAGTCTTGTTTTGTAATGGTCTTTGGATTGATTTTTTCACCAGTTGCTTTTTCCATTTTTTTGACTCTGTTACGTCTTGCTTCTGCCACTGACCTGATATTGATTTTTTTCAACTCAGGCACAATAACATCAAAGTCACTGTCTTCATCTGAAATGTATGAACTGTATTTTTTCTTTGACTTGTGTATTTCCAACAGCAAGTCTCTGTTGTTTAAGTATTTGTTTCTAGCCATATCATTATTATAAACTACTGTGTTAATTTATGCAATAAATATCTTTGTATGGGAAAATTCACTAGAGGATTACAAAATATCGGCAGCTTAGTGCGAATAGCAGGCACTGGTGGAGTAAATGCCGTGCAATCAAGACTGGCACAGGCAGGTTTATTTCCTGGAGGTATATCAGGAGCCAGTAGGAAACCTTTGGCATCAAATGCTGGTTCGCCCTCATCCACAGGTGATTGGGCAGTCAAATTAACACTTGCAAGACAGACATATTCGGACTTGTTTGGAGCATCGCCACTGTCGGCAGGATTGACCAGCGGTGAAAACGGCATGCGATTTCCAACCACACCGTTTATTAATTTACAGCACACAGCAAACTACAATCAAATTGCAGTGATGCATAACAATTATCCTTATCAAGCATATCAAAATTCACAAGTGGCACAGATCACAATATCAGGTGACTTTCCTGTGCAAGACCAAATGAGTGGTTTGAGATGGCTGTCAACAGTCCATTTTTTACGAACAATAACAAAAATGTATTACGGTGGGGAATTGAATACAGGCAATCCACCTCCGGTAGCTAGGCTCAACGGGTATGGAGATCATGTGTTTAACAATGTGCCTTGTGTGGTCACAGACTTTACAGTTGAATTCAGACAAAATGTTGACTATATTTCTATTTCAGTGCCAACTGGAGGAGGCAGTCCGTTGAACGATGTAAGGAGACCAGATGCTTTTGGAGATCAGGATTTGAGAAGACCAGATGCATTGAGTTTTGGTGCGGCAGGATTATCGCAACTAACATCGGATCCATTACAGGCTAAAGAATCAGGGCCGATTAATAAAGTGCCTACAGATTCACTTATCACAGTAACAGTAATTCCTGTATACTCACGTAACAAAATTTCAAATCAGTTTGATCTTAAATCATTTGCTAACGGGGATTTAACAAATAAAGGATTCATTTAATGGCAAATTATGAAAATTCATCGCCCTATTTTGATACTCCGCAAGGAAGAGAAACATTAGGTTTATTGAACAAAAGATTATTTGAGTTCATGCAGGATGATGTATTGTACGAGATTGATTCCTTCTACGAACACAGACCAGACCTGTTAAGTTATGACTTGTATGGAACGCCTAAGTTATGGTGGTGTTTTCAGCACCGCAACATGGACACAATAACAGATCCAATATGGTCATTCACAGCAGGAACCTTAATTCGTATTCCTAAGAAGTCTACATTAGAAGAATACTTGGAAATTTAAAGTGGCATATAAAACAGTTACAGGTAAAGGCAACGCCAACGAATGGCAACGATCCTCCAAAAAAACTCAATATTCTGAGAAACTTGTTGGTGCCGGTGTATCATCTGAAAAATCTAAATTTTTAAAAAATTTGGCTAGCGATCTGTCGCAAATTTATGGAATAGTATCTGGTGGTGTAGATGGCGTGTTAGGAGCAATAGGTGACAAGTTTGCATCAGTACAACAAGATAGTGAAGGCAACATATTCAAAAACCCTGGAGATACTACAAAGATACCTCCGATGATCACAAAAGGCAGTTATAAAGCTGCCGGGGGCGGAGTTCTCAAAGATGCAGATGGATTCAAAGTAAAAAGTGGCAGTGGACCTATCACTTATGGAGATGGACCATCATATGGTACAGCCAGAGGCATCAACATGCGAGACATAGCAGGAGAACTTAACACAAAAGGAAATGCCTTATCAGACCCTAGAGTCAAATCACGGATGGGGTCAGGCGAAGCACAAGAGTTTGTAAATTCAACCAACAACTTGGCCTCGCGGAGATACATGGGTGCTAGGGGCAATCCTTTGTTAGATTTCGAGACAATGAACTATGTTATAACCTTAAGTTGTGTTTCCAAACAACAATTTAACAGTGGGTCATACAGAAGAAATCCAGGAGTTGTAATTGCTAAGACAGGTGGTAAAGGAAGACAAGGCACAGGCCCATTATCATATGATTATTATATTGAAAGATTAACAGTAAGAAGCACTGTTGCTCCTACCCCTAATGCTTTTGCCACTAATGCATACCAAATATTTTTTGACATAACAGAACCATTAGGAGTCGATTTGATTCCTGCTCTTATACAAGCCGCGATGCAACAAGGATATGAAAATCATTTATCCGCAGTGTATGTGTTGAAAATTGAATTTGTCGGCAATGATGACAATGGTGTGCCACGTAAAATTTCCGGAACTACAAGATATATTCCT
>Ga0098037_1000108_pt1 | contig 56474 bp, 71 predicted proteins | sample 5_EtaG_FD_75050 | JGI IMG/M metagenome (GOLD analysis project Ga0098037, IMG submission 75050) | Marine viral communities from the Subarctic Pacific Ocean - 5_ETSP_OMZ_AT15132 metaG | ecosystem: Environmental > Aquatic > Marine > Oceanic | place: Pacific Ocean | collected 2015-01-08 | reverse complement strand
CACGCCTTTACCTTGCAGGACAAGCTCTTGCAGGGCTTTTGGCGGCTCATCAGGGGCGAGCTAGGGTTGAAGAAATAAAGCATGAGGCCTTCGAGTGGGCTGATAAAATGCTAGAGGATTAGTTCCCCATCTGTTTCTTGAAGATGTCTAGATCCTTCAGATCTTTTTGAACAGCTAAGTGTTGCTGTAAGATGAAGAGTTCTGCTGGATCTAGGTCTTCAATATCTCCGAGATTCAATTCTTTCGTTGCTTTTTGGACATCTTTTTTAGAGTACTTACTGGTTAGGTCAAACTGTAATGGAATTACATCTTCTAAATCTGAATATTGCATACGTAAAAAAACTTTAGCTAACTCTTTAGCTCTAGGTAAAACATCTTGTTTCCAGTGATGCAACTTTTCAGATGGATCTAAAGTTTCAAACCAACCTGATTCTAACAGTAGTCCTGATTCTGCTTCTATTACATCAAACAGTATACCATTGTAAGCATTAGCAGCTTCGGGTACTTGCTCTCTTATTTTATATGCAGCATTAATATCAAACTCTGGCAGACCCATACGTGCCATTACACGTTGAGTATCTGTAAGCCTAATAGTTCTAACACCTAATACTTTTGTAGATTGTATGTCTGCTCTACCTGCTGCTGCACTCTCTCTTGCTTCTGCGAGAGGCTCTCCTGTAAACAGGGGTATGATATTATCTACGTAACGAAGTGCATTGTTTATGAGCCTACTGTTTTGACTCCTGTCTATAGGTGCAGCATCTTCTCCCCTAGCTAAACCTGCAACAATATTTACAGGTTCTAAAGGTCGAGTCAGTGGGTTTGCATACTGAGATGCTAGACTTACTGAAGCAATTTCTAAAGCCTTTCTTACATCACGTCTTTCAGGATCTACTAACATCTCTATAGATTCATAAAGGTCTCTTTGGTTTTTATTTAGTGTTCTAAATAACCCAGAAGGTCCGAAATCTAAACCAAAATTTTTAGCAGCTTCACGAGCTTGTTGTGTTTCACCCATAAAAACTAATGCCCACACCCTAGCTCCAGCCTTATAAGCTGAAATAGGAAAGTCATACTGCTGACTTATTGTTTCTCCAGTTAAGGGGTCTACTGCACTATACATAGGCAACCCCTGTCTTATATAATCTTTTTCTTTTTCTATTAACGTATATAAAATACCAAGAGAAACAAAAGACCTAGACAAAGCTTCTGTCTTTGACATATCATCAAAAAATCCAGCACCCTTTAATGCCAAGTTAACTCCAGGAGTATTCTTACCCATAAATGCAACAGTGTTATTAAAGAATCTTCCAAAAGGAATTTGCATACCAATTATAGGAAAATTTCTAGCATCTTCTAAGAGTCCAGCTATCTTACCTATACTACCTCTACCCTTATAAGACTTAGAAAATATAGCTTCGAGGGTATCTTCAACTGCACTTGCTTCTATGTCTCTGTATGCTTGAGTTGCCATGTACTCTCCACGAGTCATACTCCCAATTTTATCAGCCGTATTAAACTCATTCCAACCTTTACCTGTAGCTACCCTAAGTTTTTTATCCATCTGAAATAGAAACTCTTGAGATTTTGTAAATGAATCTTGTGCCTGTACAAGAGTTAATTTTTGAACAAGGTCAATCTTGTCGTCTATCGCAAGGCCCAACAGCTTTTGATTAGCAGAAAATTTACCCCCTGTTATAACATTATTTACACCTTCTACACCTCCTGGGAGTACACTATCTAATCTTTGAAGTGCCTCTGAGTTTCTTGTAAGTGCAGCTTGAAATGCTGTATAAGTCATGTCAGGATCAAAAAAGAATTTTACTCTTGATGCATTAGCTTTGATAAGAGCTGAAGCAAGTTGTTGAGAATTTTTACCAGCCTCTACATCACCAACAAGTCTTTGAACAGTTCCTCTACCTGCATATAGCAAAGCACTTACCATATCAGAGCTACTTTGTAGGGCGGTATTAGCTCCCCAACCAATTACATTGAGGGCACTTGTAGAGGGGTGGGCTACCAACAACCTTATTAATCTATTTTGACCTTTCTGAAATCCTTCTGATAAAATACTAGGATCTTTTTTAACACTCTTACTACTTTTTATAAGACCATTATCAAGAGCAGCTTGATATAAATCTTTTAGCTCTGCATCTGAAATAGATATCCCAAGTTGTTTAGCTGACTGACCTACAACACCAAGAGCTTTGCCATACTCTGACATCTTATAAGAAAGAATGTCTCCAATGTCTCTACCAGTTACTTCAGATCTTGGTATTACTTGACCGCTATCTCCACGAACTTCTATCTTATTTCCTGTAGCTTTCTCTATCGAGTCTAGTAAATCCTGTGCTTCTTTATTACTTGCGTCTGAAACAATGTCTGCAACCCAATTTGTAAAACGATCCCCCTCAAAACGAGGCGACCACACAAAACCCTTTTCGAAGAGAGTCTGAGTTAATCCTTTAAATACAACTTCATCATCTTTTTTATGACCCAACATTAAAACTTTAAAAAAGTCAGAACTAAAATCTAAACTATCTTTAGAAAGCACTGCACCTTTTTCGAGTTTAACTTTCCAATCTGGACCAATAGGTACAACATCTTGTTCCAGATACTTAGCAATAGCTTGAGATACATCAGCTAATACCCCTTCAACTTCTGGTTCTGCAAACTCTTGTACAACAGTACCACTTGTACCACGCCTTGCAATTAATCCAGCTTGTATACCACCTAGTATAATACCACCTGCTGCAGCTATACCAACGGAAGCCCAGTTCATATCTTCTTGTGCATCGACATCAATAAGACCATCTTGATACAGGTACTCCATACCAGCACCCATTGTAGCATCTATTGCAGTGACAATTCCAATTTCTGCAAGGGCAGATTTAGTAGCTAACCTCTGAGCTGCAGTTTTTCCTAGAGTTTGTTGGGCGTAGTTTGATATCCTAGCCTTACTTGTTGTACGAGCTACCTTCAAACCATCAGTAAATACTTTCGTACCTGCTGCATCAACAACTTTTTTAGAACCTCCCTTTTTCATAGCTTCATAAGCTGCACGTTTAGCAGCAGATGTACCTACACGAAGGGAAACATTTGCAGCAGCTTTACCTATCAAACCACCTACTAGGTTTACTGGATCTAAGATTACACTCCTAGTAAAATCCATTACACCTTCTGCTTTTTCTCCAAAGGTAGTCTCATCACTAAAAATACCAGCCATATTTTCATACAACTGGTATGCAGCAGCAGCTCGTGCTTTCTTTTCAGTGTCATCTTGTATGTCGTTGATGTAATCCATTTCAGACAACCCACGCACACTGTTGCCTGAGACTACACCCCTACGATTATTTAAAAAACTATCTACAACAGACTCTCTACTCTCTCCCTCAAAAGATTGAGAACCATATCTGTCTGCCATATATCCCTCAATAATAGAGTACATAGCATCATCATCTGCCATATCATCTTGAGAGTATGTTCCTGCTTCAGGAAGTTTTAATTTTTGAGATGGGCCTAGTGTAACATCTGCAAACGGGTCTTTAGTTTCAGATCCCAGTGTTACATTTGCAAAGGGATCACTGCTTTGGGTTTCCGTTGGCGTCATGTAAAACTCCATTTATAATTTTATCACCAGGTTGAGCATTTAAACTTTGTAAATTAGGGCTGCTATCAATATCTTCTTGAGTTAAAACAGTACCTGTAGGACTAGGTATCGCTTCTTCAGCCTGTAAGTATGGGTTAAGAAGAGGATTCTTTTTGTAATCAAAGAAAATATTTGGGTTTCTTTCAGCCATCACCTCAAAAGTGTTCGTATTAAAAAACATATCCATTAGTACGTTTTGAGCAGTAGATAATGTAGAACCTGAACCTTTTTCCACTCCGTCTATTGCTGCCATTAGTCTATTTCTGTCTCCGCTAATCTCTGGCAAAGATATCAGTTTTTCTCTGGCTAAAGGTAATAAACTGTTTACAGCTAAATCAAATTGGGTTTCGTACTTCTCCATCTGTTTTGTTGTATCTACCCCAAAATCTGCACTAGGTACGACGAAAGCAGTCCTTCCTGGAGAACTTGTCATAGCAGTAATTTCTTGAGCAAGATTGTAATACTCTTCTTTATCTGAAAGGTCAGCACCAGTAATCATAGAAACATAATCCATTTTAGTTTCTTCTGTTGCACTGGACTTGACAACTTGCATTAAAGAAGGGAGCATAGAGTAGCTAATGTTTAAACCGTCCTCTTTTGCTTTACCTATAAAGTCTATAATATCTGAGGCTGCAAAAGGATCTTCTAAAACAGGTTGATAAAATTTTAAAGTCTCTTCATCTAGATCTAAACCCTCTAATTGGGTTTTTAATTTTAATGTATCTTCCGCAGCTTTTGTATATTTATCCCCTGTCTTATACTTAGCCCGATCACTTTCTTTAGTTATTGCAAGCTCAAACAAAGCATTTTCACGCTTAAGAGCTATCTCTTCTTCTCTAATTTCTTTTTCTCTGACACGCTCTAGGTTTTTCTCCAGTGAATCTGAAGCACCTGCCCAACTAAATCCCATTATATTCTCCTAGCCATTAACCCTTGTGGTACTTCTGTTTCTTCTTCAGGTTCCACCATTACTTCTTCTTGTGGCTCTTGCTGTACTTCTTCAACAGGCATACCTTTTTCTTTTTTCATTTCTCTTAACATTTTTAAAGCGTGTTCAGAATCTCTTTGATATTGAATCCCATCTTCTTCTTCTTGATCCTCTTCAAAACCCTCTTTAAATTCTACCTCTGAGTCTATTGCAAGACCTCTGATGTACTCATGTAATACTGGTGCAATAACTAAGCTAACATCTAAACTATGTTTACCTGCCATGACAGCACTACGAAGCACACCCTCTACTAATGATACAAGATCTAAACCCTCTTCCATAAAATGAAACGCACTCTTTAAAGCTTTAGGCTGAGTGATGTGATCTATGTGCATGTTAAGAGCTTCGTATGGATCAGCAGTTTCTGGTGGCCTTTCGAACGGCAAGTTCTTAGGTTCTGATGTCAGTGATTGACCTGGAATAGGTGCTGCAAATATTATACTCATTAGTTTTCTTTCCAGTTAAAGACAGGTTTTGCACTGTTAAGACCTTCAGTAGGATCAAGTCCAGCAGCTTCATGTCCAGACCAAGGCTTCCATGACTTACCTTCTGCTGCCTTATCTAGTGCAAACTGTATCTGTTTTGTTATGCCCTCTAAAGTATTATCTAATGACAAACTTCTACCAGTCTGTTCTTCATACTCATTACCTAGTCCACCACCTACATATAATTGGAATGGTCCATAAGAAGCTTCACGACCCCCTACCTTTTTCTGAGACCCCTCTGTAATACTGGACTGATAAGAGTTAAACCCTTCAGCTTTATAAATAGCTAAGGCAGAGGTAGCAGATATGTTTCTAAGTTTTGCTTCTCTCTTAATAATACTTTGAATTTTCTTTGGAGAAAGATCTTCAGGATACTCAGGTATTGTGACCTTTACAAACTCTTGATCTGCAGCTTCAGCCGAAGGAGATACATCAATAACATCTTTATTTACAAATTCTTGATCTGGAGCTTCGGCTGAGGGAGATACATCAATAATATCTTCATCACTTTTTGATTCTAGCTTTGCTCTAAGGTTTGCATTTGTTTCTTCTAAAGAACCAGAACTTAAAGTGGCTTTTCTTTTAGTCCTTCGTTTCTCTGCCTGATCTGCTTCACGTACAATACTACCAGCTAGTCCTGAAAGCCTAGCTAGAGGATCAACTTCTAAAGAGCTAGGCCTACTTCGTGGTCTTACTACACCTCTTTCTACAAGAGACTTTCTTGTTGGAGCTTTTTGCCCCTTAACCAAAAGTTGTGTCCTAAGATTTGTTACAGAGGGTCTTTTATAAAGTGCCATTTATTTTCCTAATCAAAAGCATTAAACAACAGGTCAAAAATAAACTTAGTCTTACCTTTGTCTTCTGAATATTTAATAGATTCCTTCAACTCTTCTAAACTTTTATCTGCCAATAAGATTTGTAGTGCACGATCTTTAGAATCTTCAGAGGATTGAAAGTTATACTGCATCAAGTCTCTCTCACGTTGCCAGATCTGATCCAAGTTACTTGAGGTTAAAGAGTTAATGGTCTTTGCATAGTTCATATTACTCTCGTTCTGTGCAGCAGTATTAAGTGTTGCAATGTTTTGTCTCCACTGAGCATTAGCCTGAGCTACAACCAATCCATTGTTAGCGTTAAACTGATCTCTCTGGTTCTGCAAGTTTGCATTGAACTGCCGTATAGAGTTAGTTGCATCGACATTAAACTGGCTCATTGCATTGGTTTGTGCTGTATTAAACTGTGAAGTCTGGCTTGAGAGTTGTGAGAAGAACTGGTTAGTCTGGTTCTCACTCGAAGCATTAAACTGTGCAGCAGCGTTAGTAGCAGCTTGATCAGTGAACAAAGCCTGAACATTCTGTTGAGTCTTAAACAAAGCTGTCTGCTGTGCATTAGCTACGTTAGTCATATCCATTTGCATAAACGACTGAGCATTTTGTACTGCGGCTTGTTGCCTGTTATTCAAGTTAGACATATCAAGTTGTGATAGTGCAGCAGCCTCTGCCATAACCATAGCCTGACGATTACCTAAGTTGGCTAGGTTCATAGTGTTTACTGCACGAGAGTTCTCAAGAGCAATGTTCTGCTCTGCAGTAAAGTTCATATTAGCAATGTCACCAATACGAGCTGAGTTTTGTACACGAGCTTGGAATGCTTGATCAAACTCCTGTCCCATAAATGTAGCACGTTGTTGTGCAGCAAGCATAGCACGTTGTTGACGGTTTGACAAGTTCTGTGCTTCAAATTGTGCAACTGTTTGTGCATCAGCTTGGGCAATAGGTAAGGCAGATTCCATAGCAGCTTGTACAAGAGCTTGTCCTGCCATACTAGAAGCACCTAGTCCTCTAGCAGCCATAGCAGCAGTAGCATTACGCATAGCTCCAGCAGCCCATGCAGGTGTAGCACCACCCTCAAACTGTTGCATAAGCCCCTCTAGCTGACCCTGTACAGTAGCTTGACTTGTTGGGGTAGCTGTAGCAGCCTGTACCTGTTCAGTAAACTGTGCGGCCTTCTGAGCGTCTGCAGCACCACTAACAAGTTCACCCTGTTGAATCTCTCGCTGTACAGGATTCTGCATAATGTTAGCAGCACCTTGAGCAGCTTGCATACCAGACACTGCAGACTCATTCTGTTGAGCAGCAGTTACTTGTGCTTCCTGACTTACTTCACCCTCAACAGGTTGCATACCTGCTGTTACCTTTCCCACTTCAGGAGCTACGGCAGCAGCACCATAGGTAGCAGCAGGAGCTGTTATAGGCATAGTAGCTTGAGCTGTCGTGTCAACAGTTGCTACTTCAGCAGTAGGCGCTGTAGTACTTACTTGACCTGCAGTTGGGTCTATATCTTGATCTGCAGTAGGTGCGATATAAGATACATCAGCTTGTGTAGGTTGCATAGTTTCTTCTACAGTTTTACCAAACTTAGGTATAATATCTTCTTTATAGCTTATATTGTCTCCACCCTCTACGTAACCACGAACAGCACCACCTTCATTAAAGGTACTCTTGTAGCCCACCTTCATCTTACCACCAGTAACATCCATGTTCTTAGGGTCAAAGATGTTAAGGTTTCCTTCTGGCCCAATACCCAAGTGGAAAGAACTGTAGCCTCCTGCAGGGTTTCTTCGTTTGTGTTCAGCCATAAGCATCCCACTTTTAATCCCAAATTTAGATGTAGCAAGCTTCTCCATAGTTGCATTAGATACAGAGGCTGACTGACCGTTTTCAGAAAACTCAATTGGTACATTAAGTTCTATAGCTTGACGAATTAAGTTGTCACCAGATTGACTAGAACGGTTAATGGTTGTGGTCTTACTATCAGTAGACTCTGCAACAGTTGCACCTGAGTTATCTGTAAAGGTGGTTATACTTTTAGGTTCGGGGTATGAAGAGGCGAAAGAAATATTTTGTGCTTCTGTAGGTCTTGCTCTGGGTCTAATAGTAGGAACATTAGGTTTACTTACAGGTTTAGGTGTAGGAGCAGGGGTTGGTCTAGCTTTAGGACGTACTACCTCTTGTTTAGGAGCTACACTTGGGGGAGTTCTTCCCCTCTCACCACCAGGAATACCTGTATATCCACCGTAGTATCCACCTTTGGCCATGCCAGTAATAGCTTTACTATACTCTCCCATACGTGCAGCAGCACCTGGATTCGACTTGTAAAAACCATCAAGAGCTGGTCTAGATTTTTCACCAGTATACCCAAGAAACTTATTAGCTAAGTTGTGTTCTGCATCTAAATTCATCATTATCTAGTCCCTAAATATACAAATCCAAACAAACATCCAGTGCAAATAATAAATACAGCTATACCTGCTGACCACTCTATTATTTTTTGCTTAATTTCTATTTGTCTGTGCTCGTGTTCTTTCTTTTGTTTTCTTAACTTGGCTTCTATCTCAAGTATCTCTTGCCACTTAGATGGGCCATACATAACCGATATGTAGTCTTTTAATTCTTTACGCATGGACTCAGCTTTTTGTTTAGCTTGCCATATCTCCATTGCCTGTGCTTCAACACCACCACCTAGAGCCTTATACCAAGGTGGCTTTTGGGTTTGTCTGTCTGCAAAGTCCAGGTCTGCTACAGCGCCTGCCCATTGAGAGAGTTGACTGCCCATATCCTGCAGGTCTCTTCCAACCTGTATGCCTTTCTTTATGGCATTAAAAGCTGCGGTTGCACCAGCTATAGCTGTTACTGGATCAATCATAAGCACTCCCCCCTGCTTAAATTACCTAAAAGAAAGACTCCAGTTATTTACTGTTCCGTATCCCTATTCGCCATCTTTTCCACTGAGTGTCGTATAGCCTTAATATTCTCATCCATACGTCCAAGAGTTACAGCCTGACTTTGAACTACCTTTTCTAAGGCTTCTATTCTAGTCTCATGCCTAATAAGTTCACGTTGATTATTTTGAATGTTATTATCTAAACTAGATACATACCAAACAAGTGCTACAGTCTGACCAATGATAGCCAGTATAAAAGAGATGGGTACAGATTTACTTAAATGCCAGCTATCTTTAGTCATATTTATTCAGCCTTTATATTTTATTCTGGTTCAGAGGTTACTTCTTCCTCTAGAGATTTTGTAAGCATATCCAAGAAGGCTTGACGACCAACTTGTAACTGATCAAGATTAAATTGTGTAGAACCAATCTTACGTTCTAGATCAGTAATATGATTAATCATACCCTTTTGCTGATCTGTAAGTTGATCTTCTGTGTATTCTTTATCGTTAACAGTAATGACGTTTGTTTTTTTCTCTGCCATTAGCTTTCTCCTTTATGTTAAGTTACTTATTATCTGCGATAGCTTTATTCACCACAGTCATATCTTCTGAAGTCCAGAAGTCCTTTGCCACCATCAACTGTAGATGCTCTACATTACGAGCCTTGGTTGCAGTCCAATCGTCTGCTTCCATGTCAGATGGTTTACCAGCATTTAGCAGATCAACAGAGTGACCCATTGCTGTGTAGTGCTGTGCGATTTCTTCTTTAGTTGGTGTGTCAGTCATTTCTTTTTCCTTATGCGTTTTCTAGGGTAGTGATACGTGCTTTTAAAGCCGTGATGGTTTCCTGTTGTTCTTGTATTGCTTTGATGCAGAGGGATACCATGTTTCCATATGCTAGTGCATCTGGCTCATTGTCATCGTTGTAGGTTACAAACTCTGTAAGCCCTGCATCGTGGACTTCTTCAGCAATCAAACCACCGAATACTGTGTCGCCATCGTTGTTGCCCTTGTAAGTAACAGGTCGAAGTGCAAGCAGTTCTGTTAAGCCATGTGTGGCATCGTTTACTGTATTCTTATAACGCAGAGATGAAGTTGACCTAGCAATTGTTCCACTAGAAAGTATAGCTACATTTGCGGCAGAAGAAGTTGTATTGCTATACACATATTGCATTTTCGTAGTATTACCAGAGCTTTGGTATGAAAGAATAATATTACCATCTCCATCCGACAGCACAACGTTGTTGTCAGAGGTGCGTATGTCTAGGCCGTTTTCGTTGCCGTCATATGATCCAATAACAACGTTTTTAGCACCACTTGTAATAAGTCTACCACTGTCATGCCCAAAAAATGCGTTTGTACTGCCTGTTGCGTCTCTACCTGCGTCATTACCTACAAAAGTTCCTGCACCATTTGTTGTTAAAGATTTACCTGCTGAACTGCCAATAGCAACAGTTTGTGATGCAGTGGTGTTGGCAGATAATGCTAGATCCCCCACGGCCGTATTGTAGCTACCAGTGGTATTTAGCACTAAAGAATCATGCCCAACGGCTACATTTTTTACGCCAGTAGTATTAGTGTACATGCTGTCACCACCCAAAGAGATATTTTTATCTCCAGTAGTAGTTGAATACTGTGACCTATACCCCACGGCTACGTTGTTTGATGCGGTGGTGTTTTGATGCAAAGCGGCTAACCCTACAGCAACATTGTTGTTACCTGTCGTGTTATTGACTGCTGCCTGTAGCCCTATCGCCACGTTGTCTTGACCAGTTGTGTTGTTGGCTAAGGCTTGCCAACCAACTGCAACCATGTCGTCACCAGTGGTGTTATCGTAAAGTGCCTGATACCCAACGGCAGTGTTGTTACTTGCGGTGGTGTTTGAATCCAGTGCATTACGACCTATACCTACATTGTAATTCCCTGTCGTATTATTTTGTAATGCACTATCGCCAAGAGCAGAATTACTATGACCTGTCGTATTGTCATATAGTGCAGCCCAACCCACAGCTGCATTGTTTGATGCAGTGGTGTTTGAATATCCCGCTTGACCGCCAAAAAACGAATTGTAGTTACCCGTAGAATTGCTGTACCCCGAATAGTACCCAGAGGCTGCATTTTGAGTTCCAGTGGTGGTGTTGTGTAACGAATAGTACCCTGATGCTACATTTGCTGCGCCAGTGGTGTTGCTGTACAAAGAAAAAGAACCGAGTGCCACACTGTAGGATGCGGTGGTGTTAGCACCTAATGCATTAGAACCGAGTGCGGTGTTGTAAGTCCCTGTCGTAATTGCATCACCTGCAAGGCCACCGATTAAGGTGTTGTTTGTACCTGTGGTTATTACATTACCTGCTCCATACCCAACAGCCGTATTATAGACATTACCACCACCTGATGTATTTTGAGTGCTTAAAGCAAATACACCAACAGCAGTACTTCTATCACCCTCAGTTTCAGTATGTAATGCGCCATACCCCACAGCCGTATTACGTTCAGCACCCACAATGGCATCTCCAGCGGTAGCACCAAGTAACGTATTTCGTAAACCCGTGGTTAAAGCTACACCAGCACTATACCCTAACATTGTATTATTATCGCCAGTAGTAATAGCAGTCCCTGCCTCATCACCCACAACCACGTTGTAATTGCCGCCAGACTGAATTGAGTTTCCAGCATTTACCCCTGCTCTGAAGTTGGATGTACCTGCACTGGCGGTAACAAGGTCTGCACCATCTGCGAATGTAACATCACCACTAAACGTTCCACCACCTGAGGCTGACACAGTGTCACTTGTAGAGAATGTACTAAAAGCAACAACTTCTACATAATCATCAGCATCCAAACCAGAGGCCATAACCACATCTGAGCCATTAGTTGCTGTGTAGTCTGTGCCGTTTTTAAAATGTACACCGTTAACATAGACATCTAAAAAACCAACCGTGTAACCACTTGTAGCAAAGGTTGTTTGTGATGCTGTTGCTGTAAACACATCTCTAGTTTGTGTAGCCTGTGGTGTAGGTATTGTACCTATGTATCCTGACATTAGTTATATCTCCAACTATCCTGTAAAAGCATCAGCCGCCGTAATTGCTGCATTAATTGCGGTAAAATCTTTATCACCCCAATCTGCATAGGTATCTTTCTGATACTTCAAATAACTTACACTTCGAGACACACGATCTTTCTTTTCATCATGTGTTAACTCCCATGCGAAATCATCATCTGTTGCATCACTACCTTTATTGTGTGTGGCAATTACTGTATTAATAGTGTCTGCCCCACCAAGACATGCTTCATGTGCTTTGCTAATTTCATCTGTTTCTCTAGTCATATCTTAACCTTCCAATGTAGCTATACGAGCTTCTAGTGCAGCATTCTTAGCAGACAGTTCTTGTATGGCTTTGACTAGGATTGGTACAAACTTGCTGTACTGCATCCCATATTGTTTACCATCAGAAGTAAGTGATGTTACTAAGTTTGTTTTGTCAGCAATCTTATACCCAGCAGCTATTTCTAGTGCCTCTACTTCTTGTGCTTTGAAGCCTATGTCTAACCAATCTTCTTTGTGCGTACCGTCTGGTGTCTGTGCATTAAGATCATAATCATCCGCACGCTTATCACCATACTTAGAACGTTTATCCCACTTGTAAGTAACAGGAGACAACGCCTTAACAAAGTCTAAGCCTAAGTCTAGTGCTGTAAAGTCTGTCTTGTCACGTTGGTCAGAGGCTACAGTCCAATCTATTTGGATGTAAGCAGCATCATTATTTTCGTCACCTACCACGATATTATTAGTACCAGTAGTAATCTGACCACCGGGGCTTCCTGAAACTCCTGTGTCTGGCCCTAAAAGAATATTGTTAGAACCGCTTGTTACATATTCACCTGCATCTTTGCCCACTGCTGTATTGGTAGAACCTGTGCAACGGCCTAAAGCATTTTCGCCAACCGCTGTGTTTTCGTCACCACAGTTGGCATTAAGTGCTATATAACCAACAGCAGTATTATTATTACCATTATCAGTACCATCACCTGCACTAGCACCTAGAAAGGTGTTTCCTGTACCTGTCGTAATTGATTCACCTGCATTATTACCCACAGCCGTATTGTAAGTATTTGTAGCAGAGGTAAAGTTTTGTGCATTAAGAGCATTAGTACCTATAGCTACCGACCTACTGCCTAGTGTGTCTGAAGTTAATGCTGCATAACCGATTGCCACATTATAATCTGCATCCGTTAAAGCATCTCCTGCCAGACCGCCAGTAAGAGTATTCTGTACGCCTGTCGTAATGCCTTCACCTGCGGCATGTCCAACAGCAGTATTGTAAGTATCAGTAGCTGACGTAAAGTTTTGACTAGCTAATGAAAAGTTTCCAATCGCAACTGATTTGCTGCCTTGTGTATCGAAACTGAGTGCACGATAACCCATAGCATTATTTTTAGTGCCAACAGTTAAGGCATCACCTGTCAGACCACCGATCAGGGTGTTTTGTATGCCTGTAGATATTGATGCACCTGCATCCCTGCCAATGGCAACATTGTAAACAGTAGTAGCTGATGTAAAGTTTTGAGCAAATAACGCATTTCTACCAATGGCAACAGAACTTGAACCCTGCGTATCTGCCAATAATGCTCTGTCACCAATGGCTGTATTTGATCCACCTACCGTTAAAGCACCACCTGCACTATAACCTGCGATTACGTTTCTCTCACCAGTAGTGATTGCATCACCTGCAATATAACCAACAGCCACATTGTAATCACCTGTCGTAATTGCAGTACCAGCCTCATCGCCCACTACTACATTATAGTTACCACCAGAAGCAATAGAGTTCCCTGCGTTTACACCTGCACGAAAGTTAGAAGTACCTGCACTAGCTGTTATAATATCTGCATTATCTTCAAAGGTAACATCACTATTAAATGTACCGCCACCAACTAAAGTGACGGACATTTTTGATCCAATATATCCTGCCATTATAAAGCTCCTATTATAAATGCTAGTAGCTCAGAATACCTAACACCTAGTCTTGTTTTCTTTGTTGCACCCTCTGGTGCTTCTTCTTCTGTGTTGTAGGTGTCTGTTCGGGTGTAAGCATCTGCTGCTTCAATGCCCTTTTCTTCGTCAGCTTCTACGGCAGGGACTTCTGTCTGTGTTTCCCACCATGTGCTTGAGATGAACATAGCATAGTCACCTGCATCTAGGCTTTCTGCTGCAAAGGCAGCTTGTAGGTCTTGAGCTATGATACCAAAGTGGGTACGGGCTGCTTCACCTTTTTCTGTTACGGCTGACTTCCAACGGAACTTCCGCATCAGACCTTTGGCAGCTACAGCTACACGTTTTTCTGCATCTGTCAGTTCTGCAATGTCCTGCTTTTCGTTGCGGTCAGAGGTTTGGATAGTGCCGTTAGTGGCGTGGACATCATCGAAACGGGCTGACGCTGCCCCCAAATCAACCACGTTATCTGCGTCTGCTTGGTTGTCTCTGGGTATAAAAGTATTAGCACCGAACCTAAGACCCGTATGCCCAGATTCACCGTCAATATAAAAGCCAGTAGACTGAATACCGATACTCCCCACATAAGAATCTCTATAAAAATCAATTATACTACCATCACTTGATTTGCGGTTGATGTACATTGCAGTACCGCCATCTCTGGTGTGGTACGCATATCCTTCGTTACTAAGTTCATGACCCACATCAGCAAGGGCAGAAGTGGTTTTAGCCACTCGCAGATTGCCACTGCTGTCTATTCTGGCCCTCTCCGCACTATTCACACGGAAGCCCATGTAATTCTCACCATGATAATAAGTCAGCCCACCAACAGGGGTTGCTGTTGTGTCATCAGCAAACCAAATCCATTGTTCCCCACCAGAGCTACCACTTAGCTGAATAGCATTGTGGTCAGCACTCTCAACGTGCAGCTTTGTGTAGGAGTGAGGGTTTGTTACGCCAGATGCACCACTGTAAATATGGGTTAATGCGTCAGGGCTGCTAGTTCCCACGCCCAATTTTCCATCGGCTGTCAGGCGCATCCTCTCACTTGTGTCATTGGTTTTAAATAGTAATGCTTGGCTTGAACCAGAGGCAACATAAGCCTCAGTTTGGCTTGACCCTAACTCAAGTCCGTATCCTGTTGAGGTGTGAAACTCAGCTATTTTGCCACTAGCATCTCCACGCCTAACATCAAGGATAGCTGTTGGGCTGCTAGTTCCCAAGCCTAAATTGCCAGAACTATCAACCGTTACAGCATCGCCAAGCTGTGCTAATTCAAATGCCTTACTGGTCATTAGGTAATCTCCATCATGGACACAATAACGTCAGTAGCACCAGTGGCTGTGACTTTAAGTATGTCTGTAGTCTCCATTACAATCTTACCATCCAGTACACTGAGAGATGATCCTGCAGGTACTGCTGCATTTGTCACAATCTCAACATCTTGGTTAGCTTCATTGTTTGCACCTGCCCTGTTAGATGTATCTGAGCTAAGAGTTACAGTTACAGTAACCTGACTTCCTGTTGTGTTACCAAGGACAAGCCCTAGTATAATACTGGTAGTGGAACTTGCAACAGTATAAATTACATCTTCTGATGTAATACCTGCTTTAGTTACCGCCTTAAATGTGTTTGCCATATCCTTTTCCTATCCTAGAGCAATTGCTAATGCTGTTGCCTCATCTGCTGCGGCTGCTGCTGTTGTAGCTCCTATGTCACTAAGAACTTCTGAGGTTGATCTACTTTCTAATCCACTAGATGTGAACCTTGCGTATTCATCATCTGCTACTGATGCACTGTCTATCTTAACTGCATTCGTATTTGAAATGCCAAATGTAAGTGAGGCTTGACCACCAATGTCACTAAGAACTTCAGCAGTAGAACGACTCTCAAGACCACTGGCTGTGAATCTTGCATACTCATCGTCAGCTACAGATGCACTGTCAATCTTTACAGCATTTGTGTTAGAAATACCAAACGTTAATGCTGCTTGACCACCAATGTCACTTAATACTTCTGTTGCTGATCTACCTTCAATAGCTGTACCATCAATACGAAGGAAGTCATTATCTGCTGCACCACTGGTAAAGACTGCTACGTTACCGTTACTAATACCTGTATCTGTAACTGCTGCTGTGCCTAGTCCTAGTGTAGTTCTCTGTGCAGATGCACTTGCATCATCAAGTAGTGCTTTACCTGCAGTAGTAAGGTCGTATGTACCTGCAGAACCTGAACCAGTGAATTGAATACCTTTATCAGCAGCAGAGGTTAGTCCAGCTAGTGCTTGTAGCTCTGCGTCTAGTCGTGCATTTGCTACAGTACCTGTAAGTTGTGTGGCATCAATAGATTTATTAGTTAGTGTTTGTGTACCTGACAGTGTTGCTACAGTACTATCAATTGCTACAGTAAGAGTATTACTAGAGCCAGAAGTATCAATACCTGTACCACCTGCAATGTCTAGTGTTTCACTATCTAAGTCAATTGACAGTGCTCCACCAGAGTCACCTTGGAAGTCTAAGTCTTGAGCAGTTACTTGAGCATCTACATAAGCCTTAATTGATTGTTGGGTAGCTAGGTGAGAAGCACTATCAGAAGATAAATCATCTTCATCTTTAATGGATGTTCCACTTATTGTACCGTTCAACACAGGGCTTGTCAAGGTTTTATTTGTAAGAGTTTGTGACCCTGTTAAAGTTGCAACAGTACTGTCAATAGCAAAGGTAACTTCATTACCAGAACCTGCTGTGTCAATGCCAGTACCACCTGCTAGTGATAAAGTCTCACTGTCTAGGTCAATGTTAAGAGCACCACCTGAGTCTGCTTGAAAGTCTAAATCCTGTGCAGTTACTTGGGCATCTACATATGCTTTAACAGACTGTTGAGTTGGGAGAAGTGTAGCAGAATTAGAAGACATATTATCTTCATCAACAAATGCTGTTACAGTAATTGTACCATCTGATAAGTTAGCAAAAGTAATGTCTCCTGCACTAGCTCCACCGATAGTTACACCGTCTACTGTACCACCATTAATGTCTGCAGTATCAGCTACAAGAGCATCTGTAGTTACTGTACCATCAAAGTAAGCATTTTTAAACTCTTTACTACTTGAGCCAAGATCAATGTCATTATCCGTAGTAGGTTCGATAACACCATCTTTAACTACAAACTGTTCAGTAGACGTACCAGATACATCAATGTTAAACTCTACTTGATTGTTTGTATCATCTACAACAACTTTATTTTTAGGTGTAGTAGAACCAGCATCACCAATTAAACCAATAACTGGCCCTTCTGCTGCAGTACCATCATGTTTGTGTCCAGAGGCATTATTAAAAGCAGCAAGAACCTGATCAAACTCATCATTGGAGTCTGCTGCCTGAATAATATCACCGTCTGTATATGTAGACTGTCTTGTATAACCTGCCATTAACGTCTTGCTCCTGCGTCAAATTCTAGCTGAAAACCCTTGAGAGAGTATGGGGATGACTCTGCATTATCTACAACACGAAGTGCTACTGCAAAACCTGAACCCTCTACGGGTTGCCTTACAAGTGGGTTTGTTTGACCACCATAAGTAGCAGTGTTGTATAGTGACGTTCCATAGATAGCTACAACTTTTGTAGAGTCAAATGGGTAAGCTGCTGGCCTTGGAACATTAGGGTCTTCATAGTCGTACCGTAAAAATAAATCAGAGTTTACTGTACCTGTGGGTGAGTAGTTAATAATAACACGTTGGAAGTTCTTACGTATTCCTGCATCACCTGCTGTAATATCTGGGCTACGATAACGACCTATAATATTTCGTGTATCAAATTTATTGCCTTGTTCTTGGCGATACACGTATCCATCGTATCCACCATGAATAACGTAGGTAGTACCTTGTACACTGGCTGAGTCTGTAGATGCTGGTTGTACACCTTTTATCTTAGCAAACTCATAACCCTGTGCTTTACGTACAGCAATAACACCTGTAGCTGTACTTTCTAGTGTGCTATTTGGTTTAGAAAAGAAAATACGATATTGTGTTTTATCAGGAATAACTAGACTATTAAAATCATCAACGTCTGTCTCGCCTTCAAACAACTCCTGTACTGGCTTACTAATTGTGCCTAACTCAACATCATTAATTTTAGCAGTACCAGCAACCGTTCTTAAACCGTCACGACCAAGGAAAACAATCTCACCTGCAAGTTCTTGTACAGTGTGTCCATTAAGACAACCAATGTCTCGTGTAACAGGTTGCATTGCAAAATCAGCAACTGTATTTCCCACAAGTTTGTATATACGTTCTTCTGCAAAGATGTATAGTTCATCACGAAAAGGGAACAGTGCTGTAATTTTACTATCAACTCGTATACTACCTGCACCATTAGCTGCAGTAAAATCACTGTCAGTATATGGGGCAGTAAATACTACTTCTTCTGGTGAAGCTGACATACCTGCAAAGAAGAGTGCATTCTTAAAGTGTTTTACGTACTTAGGATTGCTTGGAGCACCAGTAGCATTAAGGTCTGTTAGTGTACTGCCATCATACTTTGTTGCATGATTAGCACCATCAGCCCACACAATATACTCTGTACCACTTAGGTTGTATCTGTCATAGGAGTACCGTATTGCATTACTTCTGCCCGTATCTATCTCCGTCCAAGAACCACTACCACTAGCAGCCTCAAATACTTTCTGACCCCTTGCGGCAATTACTTTACTATTTCCTGCAAAATATGCAGACATTAGTACTGCTTCAGTAGAGGCAGAGGTTTGTGGTACTATGTTAGTATTCCACTTAGTATATCCGTTTATTCGTCTATACCCACCACCAACGTCAGGCTCAAAGTTTTCTAACTCTAATGCCATTCCAGGTTCCATAGAAAAAGTAGAACGGTCAAGAACTAAACCACCCTCTAATGGAAAAACAAAAGGGTTAATACGAGACTCATCTGCCATTTAAATTACTGCTCTTCCCGAAGAGTTTTTTAAGATTACAGTTGATCTAATATACTCAGATCTGTTAGATAAAAGACTTTGCATACTCTTGATACCATCTAAAAGCCTTTGAAAATTTAATTGATACTCTCCAGATTCTCCTCTATATTGATACCCAAAAGCAGTTGCACCATCTACAATAACTGAACGATATTGCTCTGGGATTGTAGGTACATCTGTAGCTGCACTTAATGCAGTAGTATAGTTATAGTATTCATACTTTAAAGAGTACGCTTTATCTGGATAGGGATATAAACCAAAATTATTATCTGGGGTTCTAAATACATGAGTAGGTACGCCCCCTACATCAGATTTATCTTCTTGTTCAATGTACCTATTTAAATAGTCTTTATAATCTAAAACAACCAAGGATCTTCCTTGAGACCCTAGTGTAGTATTTTCAACAATTCTAAAAGTATCGTAATCTACGTGTTTAGCTGTTGCAGGTGTGTCGTATCTAGTTGTACCTGCTACAAGTGTTTCTGTTTGTGTAGCATGATTATAAGGCCAACTGTATTCACGAGTATTAATATAATAAATAGCATCATTAACAGCATTTTTACACTGTGTTTGAAATCCGCGAGAAGAGGTAAAACCTGCTTCAGTTAAAGCAACCTCATTAAATCTAGCTAAGACTTCGTTTGTAAGACCTAAATAATTATATGCCATTGTGCTTCCTTAACATAGTCTAAAGAGGCCACCCTAAAGCAGACTCTCTAGTTAGTTTTAATTAAGCAAGATAATCACGAGTTACTTCGTTAGCAACACCGTCATTACCCATGTCAGAGCAGTCCATAAGAACAGCCCAAACACGGAACTTACCTGATGAAACAGCACCACCTGAAAGGGTAGCAATAGTTACATCAATGTTGTCATCAGCAACAGCCATTACGGGCTGATATGCTGCAGGATTCTGTGCGACTACTGCTGCTGCAGATGTAGCATCGAAACCATCAACAAATGCATCAGCATCAACCATACCCAAGTCTACTGTAAAAGTAGAACCATCGGATGCAGTGTCAACTTCGATACCTGCGTTCATGACCATAGTACCTTTAGGTACAGCAATGACAGGAACAACATCGGAAGCTGCAAGAGCAGAACCTTTGTCTGACAAAGCTGTAGCCCAATTCAATACAGTTTGGACCATGTACGGATTACGGCCAGGGTTTTGGTTTCCCCGTGCCGCTTGGAGTGTGTTATCACCTAATGCCATAATATATACCCTCCTTACGCTGCGTTATACTTGGCGTTAACAAGAGCTTCTGGGCGAAGGATCTTGCGGCCATATAGGTGCATACCACGAACGATGTCAGCAAAGCTGTCAGGATCACGGTAAGTTTCAGTCTTGTTGATTTGCTCTGCGGTTGCAACAGCAGAATCATGACCTGCAACAATAACACCATAGTTAGCATTTTGGTTTGCAGAACCAGTTGTACCTGGACCTGTACCAATTGCTGGCAAATTGCTTGAAGAATAAACACGGAAGCCGTGGAAATTATTCACTGCAAGACCATTACGTAGTCCACCTGATTCACCGAAGTCTGCATTGAAGAAACGTGAGTCTTCATCTGCAAGGAGTTCCATGAATACTGGATCAACTACAATCCACCGTCCAGCTTTGTCTACTTGTTGTTGGTCAAGCAAACGAGCCATACGAGCAACAACCATTGCTGGTGAAGCTGTAGCAGTTGGAAGTGCAGTAGCACCTGGCAAACGAGCTGCTAGTGGGATCGAGTGATCTCCAGCAGAGCTAGTTGTAATGTTGCCAAAGTCAGACTTTTTCAATTGCATGCTTGAAAGCAATTCATTTGAACCAGCAGTTGAAACAGCTTTAGAACCGTTTACAACATCATTAGCTGTGTCTGCTTGTGAGTGCAAAGATGACTGTTTGAAACCAGACAAGTAGCCAAGAACCTCTTGGTCATGCTGATCAGCCAAACGATAAGCTGCACGATTAGTTGCAAGATCCATGAAGTTCACATGTGAGTGAGCTTCTTCGATATCATCAATCTTAAAGGCAAAGTAGTTAGCTTTGTCTACGACCAATGAAAAATCTTCGTCATCAAGATCTTGTGCTGAAACCTGAGTACCACGAGCATATGAGCTTACGGAAATTTCAGGTTCTTTGATGATTTTAACGGTATCGCCTTGGGCAGAAATCTCGCCAAAATAATCTGAGTTGGTGATGTCACCACATACAGTGCTCTTGCGGAATGCAAGCTGTACTTTTTTGGAGTAGATTACGGAACTAAAATTACCGTTAGGTAAGTTACCGTGTCCACTTGCTGTTGTAAAAGCCATGATAAATCCTCCTGATAGTTGGCTTTGTTAAAAGCTAATACCAATAAGAGGCTGTTGTTTTTCTAGGGTGCATGTACTTAAGGTTGGCCAACCTATGCATACATGGGCCTATACTTGAACAGGTAGTTCTTCTAGTTTAGACTTTATTGGAATTTGGGTTAGAACAAAAGGTAGTCAGAATGAGGCTTTTGTTCTATATCCCTAGTTATACTGTTGAAATTCTATTTGTCAACAGTTATCTGGCAGAACCAGACACGTCATAGATGAATTTTCCATTGCGCATTGCTGTATTAATATCATCTGAACGTTCTTCAAATTCTTTGTCAGACATTTTTGCAACATCTGATTCCCGAATCATGTCGTTAGCATCAGCTACATCTACTTCCGTTCTACTACGTTTAGTAACTGTCTTAGCTGCTTCTTTTGTTTTAGCTTTCTTATCCTTAGTGGTAAGACCTTTGTCTGCTTTATACAGATCAATTATACGGACCACAGATGCTGGATCGTCAGAGTTTTCATACAAAGCATCACGAACCCACTTAGGTTGTTCGTCAGCCCAATCATGAAATCCGTCTGAATCTCGTAGCTCGTCAAAGTCTGAATGAGTTTTACGTATTTCATTTTCTGCCTTTACTCGATTAGCTTCTGATTGAGCCTCATCAAGTTCCTTAATCCGAGTGTTAGCCCTTTCAAACATTTCTTGGGCTTTCTTAGCTGCAATAGTTTCTACAATTCCAGCTACATCAGGATACTCCTTAGCCCACTCCTCTATGTCTTCATCAGACTTGGGTGGTATGATACCCGCTTTTTCAGAAGCCTTTTGTAGGTTCTCAAGTTTAGCATCCCACTCCTTTTCCTTCTGCTGCATGTGTCGTCTTAGATCACCATAGCGTTTTTTGAAAGACTTTTCTTCTGGAGATAACGTCTCTTCTTTATCTTTTGTATCGGCCTCTTTCGCTTCGGTAGTTTCTTCTTCAGTTGTTTCTTCTTCTTCTGATTCAGATTCTCCTCGCTGTTCAGCTTCAAGACGTTTGATCTCCTCTTCTTCATCTTTCATTTCTTGTTTACGCTTCATGTAGTTTGATCCACGTTCAACAAATCCTGCAGTCTTTGGTGTTTCCATTTCTGTTAGTTCAGGCATATCCTATCTCCTTTATGTTGGGGTCAGCCGTAGCCGAGTAGCCTTATCGTTCCTAGTATAGGGTATTAACCCAGTTTTATTTTTTACTCTTTTTCTTTTTCATCAAGCCGCCTTTTTTAAATCCCCTTTGAACACCTCTTTCCATAGCTTTAAGAGTTTCTTCTGTTCTCTTTATAGCTTTTTGTTTTGCTTGTTTTGCTTGTTTATCAGCTAAAGATTCTGAAACTATATCTGTCCTATCTTCTATAGAAGAAGAAGAAGGTATATCTGACTTACGGGGGCCAGGGAGATGAGCTTCTCTGCTTTTTCTATTAGCAGCGTCCTGTATTTGTTCAAGAGGGTCATCAATAGGTGCAGTTTTGGGTTGAGGTCGTTTCCTGCCTCTTATTTCTGGACCTGTTTGTAAGGCTGAAGAATCTGATACTTCAGGTTTAGGGGGTTGATAAGAAGTAGGTCTAGCTTTGGGTCTTGGAAGCTCTTCTGGTTCATAAGATACTCCTTCTGGCCTTATGTATTTCCCTTTATCAGGAATAAAAGTCATACCTTCTGGTGCAACACTTTGAGCAAAGTCATCAAAGTCTTTTTGATTTTTAAAGATTGGATCTCCGTTTACATCCGTATCTCCAAACTGTAGTCCAAGGTCTTTTCCTGGATTATTTTGTACAATTTGTCTTGTTAATTGATCACCATTATAAGTGAAACTGGGGAGTACGTCAATCTTATTCTGTTTTACGTAACCATCCCACAAAGTTTTTAATCTTTCTGCCTCAGCTTCTTGTCCATTAGATTTAAGAATTGCTATGTTAGCTGCTGCCTGAGCTGCATTACTGGCAGAAATAAACATGCCTATAACCCCTCCACCAAGTACTTTACCTATAAAACCTTTTTCAGCAGTTAAAAGATCTTCTGTTTGTGTAGCTAAATTGTCTAGATTATTATAGTCATACTTATCCATCCAAGCATTTGGATCAGTTTGTACTTCTTTATCTTTATCTTTATCACTTCTTTCTTTTTCTATTTGTGGTGCTGTAAGTCCATAACCTTGAGCAATAAGTTGGTCATACATAGTTTGGTCTCTAGGTAGCATCAAAGCTATAACTTCACCACTTGGTCCATACAGTGTTACAGCTTTTTGTTCTGGTGTTTCAGGTATTGTTACTTCAGGTGGTGGTGTAGCTAAACCAGCTCCAGGTTGCTCAAAGCTAAACTCTCCACTGTACATAGGTCTACCTGCAGGTCCAGGAGTGGTTACAGCTTCTTCTACAGTTGATCCTGTAGGATTATAGAAACTAAAGTCTGCTCCATTTGCAGCTCCAGCTACCATACCACCTTCAAACATCTTTTGTATTTCTTGCATCTCATCTGGTCGTAGACCTGCTTTAGGTCCACCAACAGGTACGGGTTCTCCACCAATACGACCATCAGTTTCCATTTTATTAAGTCCGTTTTTAGCTTTATCTCTCAAGTCTTCAAAGTGTTTTACTCCAAGATAACGAACAACATCAGCAGGTACAACATATTCACCTTCAGACAACTGGGCAGAGATATCATCTCGTACTTCTGAAGCCATCGACCCAGAGGGTACTTCATTACCAGATACAGGATCTTGATTCATCCCGTCATCCTGCAATCCACCTTGTTGCATAAAAGCCATTTCCATTTGTTTATTCATTGCTACGCCTCCTTGGGCAAACTGTCTTGGTTGTTCTACTTTAAATCTATTAACTAGTTCTGAGATATCTATAATTGTACCTTTGTCACTTACATCAACTGTTTTTTTCCTTTGACTAGGAGGTAGAAGTTCATTACCTAAGGGTTCAGTTACTACAACTTGATTGACATCGTTTAAGTTTTGATCTACTAATTCAGTTATTTGTTGACCAATAGCTTCCATATCAATATCTCCTGCCATTTCATTAAGGAGATTTGTTATTTCTGGGTCATTTTCCGCATCAAAACCTAGATTTTGATCTATATCTTCAAATCCTATAAGCTCATCAGTACTTGCTTCTCCCCTGATACCATAAGGCATTTCAACATCCCTGTGTATTACAACAGGGTAGTTTTCTTCAAGCTCCTTTAAGGATTTGTTTAAGTCAGTTACATAAGTTCTATAAAACCTATCACCCTTATCTTTCTCAAGATCTCTACCCCTAGCTAAAGCAATACGACTTGCTGGAGGTATGACAATTTTGTCTACACCTGATTGTGCTGCTTTGGCAATAAGAACTTTAAGTGCTTCATCTACAGCTTGTTTATTTTTACGTATTGGAGGTAGGCCAATCTCTGAAGTATCTGGAGTATAAGACTGAGCCATTATCATATTTTCATGAAGTTCGGCTAAATCTTTAGCATCTATTGTATCATTTATTTTTAACTTATCTATTTGAGACTGTAAAAAATTTAAGTATTCTTCAGTTGCACTGTCAAGAGCTTGCTGCCGTTTATTATGATAGTTTAAAAAGTCTTCTTTTATACCTTTATCATTTATTGAATTAACTTCTGGTAAATTTACAAGCTCGTCGTGAGTAAGAAAATCAACGTCGTCTAGCCCACCTTCAAAGAATACTGCAGCTTCAGGATCATTCTCCCACATTGAATCTATTGCAGATTTTCTTAGGAGTATTGGTTCTAATAGTGCATCAGCTTTTAACGTTTCAAAAACCTGATCTATGTCTTTTTCAGTTGCACTTGTTTTAATAAGAAGATCTGAAAGCTCGTCATAATCAATTCTATCTAGACTTGCAAGACCTTTTAATCCCCTCTTTCTATCTTCAAAGTTTACCTTGTTGGTGTACTCTGAAGAAAAATGATAAAACTTAGGATTACTGGAAACTCTTCCAGGAGAAAGGTGGGCTGAAGATGGATCATCAAGAAGCTTTAAAACCTTTTTAATTTCTTTATCTATATCACCAAGAGCTTCTTGGTAAGTAACAAGATTAGCAGATTCCCAGTTTTTTGTAGCTTCAGAAAATACAGCGTCAAAAAAATTATTTGGTTTTGCATAACCTTTAGTAAGAAGGTCAGACTGAAGCTCTTCTCCGAGTAAGTAATTTTTACCCCCAATAATCTTGTCAAACTCTTTTATTTTTCTAGGAGAAAACTCAATTTGTCTATAAGGACTTACAATAGAACCTCTAACATGAACTAAAGTTTCTGGACTATAATGTTGATAATTAGCCCTAAAACGTTTCCCAGGATATCCAATAGTCGTATCTATGGGTATATCAAAATACTCAACCTCTCTTCCACCTTGAAACCCTGCATCTTTTGTTTGTCTTTGATTGCCTTCAAATTGTTTTATTCTATAAGGAGAAATATTTGCAGCAGATCTAAAAGTGCCTTGAGTATTTTTTCCTACTCCTATGGCCCCAAGTAACTCCTCCTTAGTATATCTTTTACTGGGATCTATAATACCCTCTTGTAAAGAAGTCTCTGGGATAGAGGGATTCTTTTTTATTTGGTTTAAAAACTCTGATCCTATCATACCTTTTTTAGGTATAGTTAAGTTTTTTATAAACTCTGAAATAGGTTCTCTAAATTGGAGGAGTTCTAAGTCTTTCAGTTTTGTTTTTTCGGTGGGTTCTACTTGACGAAAATAATCAAGTTGGTACTCTCCCATTTCAGAAAGTGGAGTATCTCTCTGTATATATGTAGGAGGCACAGCTCCAGCAAAACTTGCAAGTGTATTGGGGTCAGGTTTCATTTGACCTGCTTTACGTGCTACGTGCAGAGACCCTTCAAGAAATGCATCTGCTGCATCATCAAGTTGAGTTAGGCTTCTAGCACCTGCTGCTCCAGCAAAAGCTTCTGGCATAGAGTAAAGATCTCTAGCCATACGTTTTTCTAAAGCTTCTGTAGGCATAACCTGAGCTGCAGAACCTACAGCATATTTAAATGCAGTATCAGCTAAACCTAAACCTGCAAGCCCTGTATCTTTAAGATAATCAACAGCACGTTTATATGCAGTGAAGATAGCAGGATCATCGGGATTTACATCAATCCTACCTGCATCCATAAATCTTTTCTTCGTATCTTCCCAAGAGTCTTCTGCAAAGCTTGCTGGAGTAAAGTTATCTTCTCTATACTGAACATAATCTTCTGGACGAATATCGTTATCTGCAGAAGGTATCATCAAAGATTGCATTTGAGCTGATACATCACCACCTTCGTTAAAATTTTCAACCTTTTTTCTTTTTGGTATTACTAAGTCAATCTTTCTTGAATCTTCTGGGTTAGGTCTGAAAACATTTGCTATAAACTCTCCTGCCATTTCAGGATCAATTCGCATGTAGTCTAACACTTCTGCTAAATCTTTACGGTTACTAAGTTTAGGTAAGCTCCTTTGTCCAATATTCATATCGTATGCATCTTTTACTATGAGACTTGAAGGAGTATCTTCTGTATCATACCTACCTAAAGTTGTACGTACTTGGTATTCAGGGCTAAAAAGACTGTGTGCCATAGCTCTAAAGTATGGATTACTTTCAACCCAATCAGGATACCTATCAGTAGGTTTAAGTTTATAAGTAGTAACTGTTGTTACATTTTCAGGTTGATCTTTTAACTTTCTGTTTTTAAGGTTAAGTTTATTTTTTTCCTGATTCTCTGAAAGAGCTATCATTGAAACTAGTTCATCTTTAGTAAAATCTGCCATAGTGATAGGTGTATCTTTACCAAGGATAAACTCTGTAAGAAGTCTAAAGTTAGTTGGAAGGTTTTCATAAATAGTATGAAATGTAGTAGGTCCAACTTGCCAACCAGATCTAGCACCGTCTAGATTATACTTTTTTATAATCTCTTCTTTCTGAGGATCTACGGATGGTTTATACTCATCTTTTTTCTTAGGGAGAGTAGCCATTTGTTCAGCTATATTTACTTCTCGTTGTCTTTCTAGCTCAGACTTTGGGCCTATTACATCTCCACCTTCGTTAAAACCTAATCTACTATATCCAAAATGTTTTGCTACCTTTTCCCAAAAACTTAAAGTTTTTTTCTTAACCTTTGGCACTTCTCCTTGAGCTTCAAGTAAATCTTGTGCTGCCTGTACAGCTCCCATAAGACCTGGAAATAAACTTTTTAGATATTTTTTTCTTTTCTTATTAGGTGACTTAAGGTATTTTTGAAACTCTTCTCTATCTCCTCCCCAAGAGGAATTAGCAAGAAAAGTATCCTGTGCAAATTCCATAGCAGAAATCTGACCGTCTTCATTAAAATCTTTTTCTTTTAAAAGTTTTTGCGTTTCTGGTTTAATCTCAGGAATTTCTAAACTTTTGTCTATTTGTTTTTTTGAAACGGTATATCCAGGAACATTAATAGTGTCTTCTAAGTAATCAAAAAATTCAGTGACCCGTTCATTACCATCCTTTGCTTCTTTACCCCCTTTAGAAATTTTATTAATTAAATTAAAAGTTTTTTCTCCATACTTCCCTTTAAAAAATTCTGGATCTTCATCTAAGTATTCTTTTAACCTTTCAATACCTTTATGAGTAAATTCGTGAGACCAGACAGGAGAAACTGCAGTTGGACCTTTAGTAACTACATCTCCTGGATTAATTCTTTCAACCTCTAAAGGGTCACTTCTTTTAAATTCTGATGCATTTGTAATACGTTCTACAGTTGAACTATCAGGAATTGCATACGCATTGTTAGGTTCGAGAAGGCTAGAGGGTAAGACTTTAGCTTTCTTCGGATCGTACCCTAGTCTAGCTAGAGGATTCCAAGAAAATTGTGGTTCTAAATCGGCTCTAAATTCAACATCTCCAAAATCTGCTGCAAGTTGTTTTTGCTGCAAGTCTTCCTTAACTTGAGCTATAGTCTTAGGTTTGAGCATACGCTCTGTCTGAGACTCAGGCCTAGCTTTAGGTCTTAAAGATGTATTAGGAGCTGCCATTGATTTTATCTCTTAATCTTAATAGTGACCTGAGTGCACGTATCTCACCCTGTAATCTAAACAACTCATCGGGTTCTCTAGATTGTTCAAGAGCTATCTGAGCAAACATAATCCTTTCATCAATCTCTTCAAGGAAAGGGTTATATAGCTCAGGGTTATTTACAAAAGGTTTTAAAGTATTATTCACGACCAGTTTCATTGTACCTGTTGTGGGCCAGTGTTACCTGAGAAGCCCTGTTCTCCTGGCTGAGGCGCTGTACCAGTTCCTATAGTCCCACCCCCTGCTCCAGAGGTATCCTGCACCTGTGCACCAGCAGGAGCGCCCTGAGGACCAGCCTGTGGTGGAACTCCTGGTTCTGGTTGTGGTGGGTTCTGTGCTTGGAACTCTTTTAGGATCTCAGCCTGTACTGCTGCTTGTGCCATATTGTTTCCAACTTTATCAGGATCAAGATCCATAGACTTAGCAATCTCACGTACAATGTAATCCATACGAGCAAATGGTGCTAGTGCTGGATTTTGTACAACTTGCAGGAATTGCATTAGTCGTTGACTACGTACTTCATTAGCCATTAAGCTTTCAGTACCACGAGCTTTAATTTCTAGATCGCCTTTAATCTCTTGGTCAAAGTCAAACTGCATATTAAAGTTAAAGAAGGCTTTACCTAGTGGTGCAAGCAAGTAGTCATCTATGTTCTTGACAACATTTCGTATACTGCCGTTAGCTGCAGACATAAGCATACTGATGCCAGAAGCAGTCCTTCCCACTCCTGATACTCCAGTTTGCCCATGTGCGAACGAAGGAAATCCTGTACTCTCATCTGCTAATACCCTTGATTTATCAAACATCATCATGTTTTCTGAACTTACATTAGGAAACTTTGTTCCGAAGATTGCCTGACCCATTGCACCGCCCTGCCTACGGAAAACTTTTCCAGGGTATACAGAGAGGTCTTGGCCAGGAACTAGGTTAGTTTCATCTACTTCGATAAGTAAGTTTCCTGATAGTGCTGCGTTATCTACTGCCATACGCATAAACCCATTCATAAGAGTTTGGGTATCATCCATATTTTCTGCAATACCTACACCAAATATGCTGTAAGGGTTCATTTCATAAGGGGCAGCAAAGTACGGAATGTAAGCAGGAGTGAAGGGGTTCATTACCAAACGAAGTACTTGACCGTTACAGATCCAGACATTAACACTTAACTGCTCTGCATCCTTAAGCTCTTTAGGAATGTCAATATCCTGCTCTTCTAGGATATCTGTATCTACAAAACCCCAGAACTCAAGAACTTCAAAACGTTCTGACTTAGACTCATTTGCTTCATCTTCCATAGCCTGTTCCCACCACTCTTTTGTGTAGGACTCTCCAATACTCAATGCATTGTCTAGTGCATTCTTACGGAAGTATGGACGATTCTTAAGTGCTCGTAGTTGAGAACGTGACATCTTATGACGCTCCACAACATACTCAGCTTCTTCCATTGTTGCTGCATCTGGATCAGGATAGAAGTTCCAGATAGAAACACTTGTAGTCTGTGGGATAGTTTTAAAAGTAGGAGAGTAATTACCTTCTTCATCCCAGTTTGCATATTCTTTGTCTACAGCAAACGGACCTTTCATAATACCAGTACCAAACAAAGCTGATTCAAAAGCTGCTGCCCGTAGGTGCTTCTTTGCGTGAGATTCTTCTAACTGGTCATGGATTTTCTTTTCCATCTTCTTAGCTGCAACTTCTGCAGGAAAGAACTGTGGAGAGGTAGGAGTCTTAGCAGACCCAGATTCTACCTTGTCCATCACTGGTTGAAGGTCTTCCTTTATTCCTGCAAGGCGTTCTTGTAATTCTGGAAGAGTCTCTCCAGGAAGGAGGCTAGGTAGACCCTCTTGAGCTTTCATTTGCTCTGGGTTAGTTTCAAAGTTTACTGTCTCTTCTACCCCATCTGGAAGGACAGTGGGATCAATACTAATTGGAAACTTGTTGCCACCAAATAAAACTTCTGCAATTTGTCCATATGCAGCTAGGACTTTTGTCTTAGTTACTTTAACAAATACTTGAGACTTCTCAGTTGAAGTGAATTGCACATCTGGTCCGTAAATACCACGGTAGTTTCGGTAGGCTTGGACCCAACGCTGCTCTTCTGTTTTCCTTGCAGTCTCAGCTTTGGAGTACTTTTCCCCTACAAAACTGATTATTTGTCCAGCCTTAGGATCAGAAAGTTCTTCTTCTTTTACATCTTCAACAGAAGCAGAGCCTTCCATATCCATGATCATATCTTCAAATTCTTCTTCCATATTTTATCCTTAATAGCCAAACGTTGCGTCTGAAGCTTGAAATCCTGTCCTAGTTACATTAGGATCGAAGTCAAATAGACTACTTCTTGGTCTAGTCATAATACCATATCGTAAGGCATCATACAAGTGGTCTTCTGCATTTGTGTTTACATCTTCTGGATTATTTTTATCCAAAGGTATGGCAGGTAGTTGAGAGATGGTATGCTTACAAGTATTAAAAAATACCATCCTTGGTTCCTCAGTAAATTCATCTACCTGTAACCTCCTGTGTATTTCGTTCTTCCCTGACACCCTTGATCCACGGGAGCGATCTGAGGGTCTCCACCTACAACCTTTTATAATCATTTGTTCAGCAAGGCTAGGGCCAGTATCACCACGATTATGCCAAAGACTAGAGTCCAAAACTCCATACCGCATTTTCTCCCCATCTTCTATTTCTAGGATCATATCTGCCAAGCTATCAGCAGTAACCTTAGATACATATAACTCCCTGTACACAACAACCTGCTCAGAGGGGGTTACGGTAAACCAGAGTACACCTGTGTGAGAACCATAACCATAGTCACAAGCCCTAAACTTTACCCAACTGTTTGGTATGTCGTAGGGTTCTACTACGTGTATGTTACGGTTAAACTCAGGAAATGCAGCTCCTTCATTTATATCCCAATCACCTTCAAGCAATTGCCTACGTTGGTGTTCAGGTAACGACAAAAGGTTGGCTTCATACATACCATCTTCTGCGAGATAGGGATTATCAAAGAGGGTGGCTGGTATAAATTTCCTTTTGAACAGAGGCTCACCCTCCCTGCTGTGACCTTTCGGCCAAGCGATAATGTTACCGCTATCTATGTCTGTAGCCCAGAAAGCCTTATTATGAGATCCAGGATCAATAAAGGTCTTCTTCACCCAAGCGTGTCCTGGTCCTCCTGGATTGCTAGTTGCACGCATGTATAACGGTAGTCCACTAGCTGAAGTACTTCTTAAACGTGAGCGCATATAGTTCCACGGATACGGGGTAGGCCACTGAGTAAGTTCGTCAAATCCAATCCAGTTAAAGGCCTGACCTTGGTAACGCATTACGTCATCGTCACGGTCAAGGTAAGACATCCAGAGTGTTGCACCTGAGGGAGCTACCCAAGTCTTGTCTCGTTCCATAAACTTAATTCCAGGAATTGCTTTTGGGTACAACTCTTTTGAAACTGAAATAAGTTCACGTAATTCTTCTGTACTTCTCCGTACAAGCAGCATTCTTGCTTGTGGGTTATTTAGATATCGTACTGGGTCAGCAACCATTGCATATGATTTACCACCACCAGCAGATCCCCCATATAGCACTTCCTGTTCTGTAGCAGATAAAAAGTCTGTCTGTGGACCAGAGTTAGGCTGAAAGATTATCTCTCTTTGAGCCTGTTCTACATCAATTAATGGGGGCTTTGGCTGAGCCGATACCACCTCTTCGGACTTTTTCTTCAAGCTTTTCCGCTTTGGCGAGCGCCGTTTTGTATCGCTCGGCAAGGTAGCGTTGGTTTGCAGCCTCTTTCTTACGTTTGTGCTCAAGTTTAACTCTCTTATATAATCCTACGTGGGATAAATACCTACCCGATTCATTACTTAACCAGTTGGCTACATCACGATAGCTGTACTGCTTTAGAAATTTCTTAGCCTGTTCAAAGAGTTCTAGTTCATCTTCTACAGGAAGTAGGATATCAGGATCACTAGGGTCTTCTTCGTACCCAAATGGAACTGTTCGACCTATCCTAATTACAGGATGCCAAACTTTTTCGTTCCCCACTATTTCAGGGGCAGGTAGCTTCCAAGTTTTATTAGTCTTCATCAGTCTTTGGTGGCAAAATAAACAGTGGACTTTCTGACTTAACTTCAACCTTTTCAGTCTTAGCAAAACCAGCTCGATCAAGAAAGTCTTTTGCAGCAGCCATCTTTTCTTTATTACCAAGGTTAGTAGGATTACTCATGATCTCCATCATAGACCAAGCTGCCTGTGGTCCACGAGTTGCAATAAAACGTTTAGTCAGTTCTGCAACTTCATCAATCAGAGTATTCATAACCGTGGTAGAAGATGTACCCTCAGCATATCCAGCAAGCTTAAGGGCTTTGACTGGACTGCCTTGGGCTTCCTCAAAGAGTACATCTAAAAACTTTTGTTGTTTTTCTGTAAGGTTACGACTCATTTCTTTTTCTTTCTTACCACTCCACCCTTGGCGGCTCTAAAGGGTCTAGTTTTCTTTGCAATGTTTTTAGGCTGAGCCACATGCTGCTTACCTGCCTTCGTGCCTTTTCGTTTAGCTCTGGTTGTAGCGGCATACTCACTGCTGCTAAGAGACTTAATAGCCTTATCAGGTAAATAACGTTCACCAGTTTTAGCACTAGGCTTGCCACTTTTAGTTCGCCATTTTTGTTTAGTCCAAGACTTAAGACTTTTTTGACTTTTTGCTAGAGCCATCACTGTGTACCTTTTGTATTGGAAAATCTGCTTTTAAACTTGCACCCTTGTGTGAAACAAACTTACCTTTGTGTTTCATAAGTTTGAATCCACCCTTAGGTTGTCTCATCCAGTGATATCCTTTTGGAGCATCAACCTTCATTTATTTATACCCTCCACCTTTTGCTTTATACTGCTTTGCGACCATTTGTGCTTTACGAGCCGACCACTGTCCAGGTTTTCCACCTTTGCCGCCAGATTTAATGGATGAGACAAGACGCTTGCGCATAGCAGGGTTAGTATAATTTCCTGCCGCATTAACTGTAGACTTTGCTTTGGATTTCGGCACGAGATACTCCTATATCACGTAGTTGTCTATCTGACATATTCTGCAGTTGCCAGAGGGCCACTTTACGTTCTTGGCTTTTTTGGATTGTTTTTACAAATCGTTTAAACATTTTCTATCTCCTTTATGTTTAGGTAAGTATTCCTTACCCTTGTGGAGATAGTTATATCATACTTAGTTATACCATACTACAGACATTATTGCAAGCCCGTTATGCACTTAACGGTTAGGATCGTAAAACTCTTCTGCTGCAACTACTACAGTTAAAGTATTTCCTGTACCTGCAGCAACAATAATTTTATCCTCTGCATGAAGAAATAATGGTTTATCTACAGTAAATACTGACTCAGCACTTTTACCTGATACAGCATGTGCTGTGTATAATGTGTGTGTTGTGTTAGTTATTTTTTCATAAAACTTAATAGTGTAGTTTCTATTGCTACTATCACTATTAGTAATTAATAGATGTTCTACATGCGAAGAAAAGTTTTTGGGTACAACATAACAATCGGTGTCAGATGTACCCGTTAATGCAGTTGCATGAGTTACAAATTTTGATCCATTACGTATGGGCATTTACTTAATAGACTTCTTAAAGTCTTTCATAGCTTGATTCATATCAAGGTTTCCATTATCCTTTACGTATTTACTTTTATTCTTACTAATCCAAGTTTTCCATTTAGATGCTTTAGCCTTATCATTTTTTAGGAAAGGGTTTTTTACATTTAATACTTTACGTTTTAAACTAACTTTAGCTTTAGGCTTGGGTTTGTTTTGTGGAGACTTTGGATCTAATCTACGTTTGATCATCTCTACTGTACCATCACCCCTACCTTTACCATCATTAATAGTGGTAGTTGTTACTTTAGGTTGGGCAGCAGTCTTTGCTACTTTAGGTTCTGGTCGTGCTCTTGGACGAATAGGCTTTTTAAGATCTTCTGCATATACAGCAGCCATTACTTTACCGTTCTTATCTGTGTAGTAAAGTGCTCCTGCTTTTTTAGCTGCAGCAATACTTTTGTATTTACCCGCATTCTTTTTAGCTTGGGCAACCGTCATGCCCTTTTCTTTTAGTTTGTTGTTTAGATATGTACGTAGTGATATGGCCATTTGTTTTACCCTTTATATGAAGCACCGCATTTAGCCATGCCACCTTTGTTATAACCAGATTTTTTCTTCGTCGGTTTACCTGATTTCTTGGCTGCAGCTTTTGCTTGAGCCATTCCCTTATTTGTGTAAGGGTATTCTTTTTTTCCTACTGTAGGCATGATTGTTCTCCTTATGCTACTACAAAGTCTACGGTTTCACCCTGTCTTAGTTGTTGTTTATTATAAGGATGATAGGCATAAGCACTTTCATATCTGTACTTATCTGCCTTTTTGTCTACGGCTGCTGCCGTTTCTTTTATCAGTTCACTTTTACCAGATTCAAAAACTATATTTGTATGCGTATCAAAAGGCATAGCAGGTAAAGGGAAGTGGGATATCAAACTTACCATTTTACTTTATTTGCCCAATAAGCTGCTGACATTTTACCCTTTTTAATATTCTTAGCATGACGGGCTTTAAAACTTGCACGTTTCTTTTTCATTCTGTCAGACTCGCCAGCTTTAGGTTTACCTGCAGTAGATGCACCTTTTTCACCGAACTTAATATACTTATACTTACCACCTTCACTAGCCATAACATGATGAGACTTACCACTACCATCACTTAGTCGTTGTGGTTTATTCACTGACTTCAGTCCTGCAGACTTCATCTTAGTTTTAACTCGTTCAGGTATTGCCATGTTAGGTCCAATCTGTAGGGGGAACAAGGACGGTTCTCTGTTTACCCCCACCTTCTATTATAAACTACTATAGAAAGGTTTATACCGTCAAATCATTTCAAAGTGTGGGGCATCAATAAATGGTCTACGACCTTGGGAACGACGAAGATCTACATATGCATTCATGGCATCTTCTGCACTACCTTGATACATTCGGATATCTCCTTCGGACCAAGCTGCTCCCCACTTGATTGCTACACTGTTACGTCTAGCTGCTTCAGCCATTGCATCACAGATGTCATCATATACATTTAGTTCCCACGAGATGTCTGAGCCAAAGTATGCAACTAGGTCTACTGCTCTACCATCTAGGTGTTTACTTTTCATAGTCTGTGATCTACCAGATGCGTATAACTTCTCCTGTTCAGCAAGAGTTCGTACACCATACGTAACTCCAAAGTCTACCTTAGTCAACTTAATAGCATCCATAACAACTGCTACTAGGTCTTTCTCTACACCTTCAAGTTTCTTAATACTTCTTGCACTGAGTTTAAAAGCCATTACCTAAACATTCCTTTTTTTCTGTGGTCAGTATGTCCCTTTTTAACTAGACCGCCCTTATTAAATTTATCTGATGTATTTTGTAGCAAAGTTCTTATATTAATTTTATCTTTTGAACTAGCGTCAGGACCAAGGATATCTGTTATTTCTTTATTTAAAGAATTGTTAGATCTCGTAACTCTAGCTTTATTACTTCTATAGTTATAATCAGCAGCTTGATCTTCAGCATCTAAAGTTTTTTTATACTTTGTTACTAATTTTTGAGCCTTCTTTACTTCTTTAGGTCCGTATTTTTTTACTGCTGCTTTCAAACCTTCTTTAGCTACATAAGAAAGTATTGCGTATACTAATGGTGCTGCTGGTCCTGGCATCTTATTTCTTTCCAAAAAACTTAGTAGCTGAACGTACTCCAAAGGAGGCAGCTACAATTACGCCCAAGGTATACTGATACCACTCAGGCATTGTCTCCAAAGCCACAAATCCATTAGCTACAATCTCCCTACCAAAATCTCCAACGAAGACTAGGATTAGAGGGATCGAAAATAAAATAGTTAGCCACTCGTCTTTCCAAGAGTTCTGGCTACCTTGAGCCATAATCTTTTCCCAATCAGCTTCACTTGTAGCCCGACTGAGCATAATCTGTGCTTCAGCTTCAGCTTTGGCAACCTTTGCTTTAGTTTCTGCAGCCTTTGTTTCAACTTTACCGTTGAGCCACGTTCCTACTAAACTTGATATTGGTCCTATGAATGCTTGTATCATTTTGCTTTACCTCTTAGAAAGATAGTTTAGCACCAACAGTTACATTACCAAAGTTAAAGTCTGCATCTGAAGATACTTTGCCGTAGGTCATAATGCCTGTACTTAGGAGTTCATACTCCGCTTTAAAATCTAACCCCTTAAAGATTTCATCTTCGTCCAGTCCCATGAGATCTACAGTAGTAGCCATGCTCATATCAAGACCAAACATACCCCAACCTACAGAAGGAGTAAAGTTTGCTGCCCATGTCTCTACACCAGTTGTGTAGCTCACATCTGTTTCTGTATCTACAGACAGTCCTCCAAAGAGATCTGCTGAAGTGGCTGCAGTTGCAAGTAGAGATAGGGTAGTTGCTGCGATTAAAGTTTTCATTGTTTGTTTCCTTAGTTGTTCTTTGCTTCTTTGTTCATCCAGATACCGAAGCAACCTGTTAGTGCACCCATGCATACAGATACAAGTCCAGCCTGTCCAGTAGTGGGATCAGGTAAAGACATATACCAGTGTACAGATTGGTACGTAAGTAGTGTAACCACGAACATCATCAGTCGTGGGAATATTTTGTAGTCATCAATTATCGTGTGAGCCATAATTTCTCTTTCTATGAGGTTCAAATACATCACGGGCCTCAAGCATTCCTTCTAGATACATAGCTCTCTCTACGTGATCTAAAGTGTACTTGATGCCTGTATCTTGATATATTTTTTCTCTTACATAAAATACATCTGATCTTGGTATGTGCACTCTGCGAAGTCTACCTTCGTCTTCACTTGCTAGTGCACTATAGAATTCTTCCAGAACTCTGTCTGAAGAATACATTTTTGGTTTAGACATGCTAGTTATACTCCATAGTAACCATAAAGTCAACCCTTTTCAAAGGGGACGACAAAAAAAATTTGTACATCTTAAAAGTGACAAAGTGCTATAATACTTAAGTACTACTTAAGTACTAATAATAATATAAAAGAATAATAAAATCCTTAAGGATACTTAAGTATATACTTATGTTATACTAAAGTACCCCCTCTTGTCAAGTATTTATTTCTATTATTTGTAATTTTATAGAGAAGATACAAAAGACGCCCTTAAAATTTAGGATAACAGGTAGAAATACCCCTGAGACTCCCTCAGAAGCTCCAGGAATAGGGTGAAAGAACTTTTATAGCCCCAGGTAGCCTACAGAAGTTAGGTTACTGTAGCCCCTCCTACAGCTCCTTTAACAGAAGTAGCCTATTATTCTGATTTATTTGATAATAGTAGGGATTATATGGGAAAACATGGGTAATTACTGCTGTGGTTAACGACTTGAATTTCCCCATCTCTGTCATAATGGGTGTATACGCTACCCTATACCCCCGTATGGCTCATGCCCCCCCTAAGTATAGCCTTCCTATCCCTTCGTATAGCCGACATACTCTTTATTATTAGCTAACTACCTGTTATTACTAGCGTATATATACAATAAGACATTGCCCCTATCCATTAGTATAGACCAAAGCTATACCAATTTGTGATCACATATCCGTTCGTAGTAGTGAAGCACCCCTTTCGGATAACTCATTATATATAGACACCACCCCCCTAATCTTATGGTCACATCACCTATCCTTTGGGATACACTGGCTATCCATTAGTATAATCCTATACCAAATAGTTTAGAACCTATACCTCTGGATAGTTGACGGGATAATAAGTATAGCAGACCTATCCCTCACCTATACTAGACCCCGATTTTAAGCCCGTACAGCGCCGAAACCTGTTTTTGGTCGCTACCCTACCTAAAAAACCTTTCCCCCTATTTGTTCCGTCTTGTCCAAATCTTTTCTAATGAAATCAATGACTTATCTAGGTAAGCACTACTGACCTAAAAAAATAGCAGAGAACAAACAGTAAACAAACACTGGACAATTTAGAACATTCTTGGAACATTCTATACTTTATTTCTCTTGACTGAGAACATTTATATCCGTTTGGAAAACTCGACTCCAACTAGATACTAAATAGCACTTGACTATCCTTTGGTATATACTCTTTTTTATATTTTACCAAACGGTCAAAAATTGTTTTGGTTTTCAGAGTCGGATTTTCTCGCGCGAGCTATTATTAAAAAAAATAAGCACCTATCCTTTAGTATAGGAAACCTATCCGTCATAGTCATTGACATTCATTTGGATATATGAGCACTCTATAGGCCAAGAAATCGCCCAAAACAGCCAGACGGTCGGCGCTCAGTTGACTAGGCTAAAGTAGGGGTAACCGATCAACGCTATTTGACATTGCTAGAAATTGACTGGGGTTAGACCTAGGGCTTGACAATCCCGATAATGGTTTACGCAAGATGTAAGTATTGCGCCTAGTCGAAAAAATACTGAACGGGGTTTATGACCTGCATTTCCCCTAGCGTGACAACCCTATTGAGTAGGGCGGCGCAAATAATGACAGAAAATCCGATACAAAAAATTAGCCGTTTGTGACTAGCCTCAACGTGCCAACATATAGTTGGAGTTTTGAGAGTGCCTTTACAGCTTAGGCCAGTGATCAGCAAACGCAATAGGATACCCGCGAAAATTGCTCAAAATATGCGATAGCGTTTTGAGACCGTAACAATTAGGGTTGCATGTTGCCAGCATGTACAACACATTAATCCTAGTGTGTTGTATTAACTGGCAATTTATGACATATGAGAGGAAAAAATCATGTCAAATAATGTAGCAAATTGGGCAAGTAATGTACGCGGCGCAGAGTATAATTTTCTGCCAACTGTTGTGCGGGCTTTTGAGCAATTCAATAACGGCAACACTACAGAGATTGCAAAATTGCTTTGCATCACCAACGGTCGCAAATCTGGTATCATCAAAGTAATAGAGGGCGACCGCTTGCAATATGCCGCACCTTTAAAGCGTATCATGGCTAAGGTTTTTGAAGGTGTGGAATGGAAATTTAACTCCAAAAATAAATCTGGTGTGGTGTTCAAAATGTCAGATAATGGCGGCGCTAACACTGACCAGATCGAGGGCTTGCGTGTTCTTGGCAAGGTTCGCATAAATTCGGATGTTTTCAAGAAAGCGTTTCCCGTGGTCAAGAAAGAGACCGAACCAAAAACACCAGAGCAAATTCGCGAACAGTTTTGGAACTACATGGAAAAGTTTTCAAAGGATACTGGCACGCCTATGGCACAAGTGAAAGCGATTGCATCTGCAAAGCAAGCCGCATAATCAAAGCGAATGACAAATGAAGATTGGATAAGCACCCTATGTTGACGCATGGGGTGTTTTCCTATGTCCATTTAACAGAAAGGAAAAGTGAATGAAGGAATATAAAATCAATATGGTCAAGCGTAGCCATATGAAGAAGCCATATTACCTATTGGATGGGTGGTATGAGTGTGAGTATGGGGTGCAATTTGTGCATTATATAGGCGGATCACTGGAAGATTGTGTTCGTCAAACCTTGCGTGAGCATCCCGAATTTGGTGATACCGATCTAGAAGTGGATGGTGGGTATCTTGCTGCGGATTATGATGTGTCTAAAGCTGCATGTCAGATGGCGCAATGGTTGAAACAGGAAGGGTATTGAAGATGGGTATTTGGATACTGGAAACTTCCACAAATTGGGATGAAGGGTCATACATACTTGGGGTCTATAAAAATCCCTCAATCTTTGTCGAAGAAAATGATGATCTGTTTTGGGTCGAAGATGATAACGATACTTGGTGGGGTCACAAGTGCGGGAATGTTGCCAAGGAACATAAGGAATGGTTGGGCTATTCATTGGAGAAAATCCAAGAGCTAAGAGAAAGTGATGGCTATTCCTTTGATGTAGAAACTCGTTGGGATTCCTTCCAATACTTTGCTTGTAAGTGGAACGTGCAATGAAAGTCTTTATGTTAAAGTGTTCGTCACGATGGGATGAAGGCTATGGGGTGGTAGGTATCTACAGTACCCTAGACAGTGCTGAGATAGGTATGCTAGATCACTCTGCAAAATATAGCTTTTATTCGACCCTCAGTTCATGGTCAGTGGATGATGGGAAAACTGTTTATGTTTATGTGGATGAGGAAGATGCACAAGAACATGAGCTTGAACTGGTGAATGATCCAAACTTTAAACCTGATTGGTTGGATACTGTTCGCTATCAAATTGTTAGAGTGGAGGTAATCGAATGATACAGTACAACAAAGAAGCGTACCCGAACCATACACCTGAGATGTTTAGGGATATGGTGGGTCTAGTTGGCAGATGGCTAGAGGAATACAGCAGGAACAGTCTGGGTAATATGCTAAAAGTGATGCTTGCCGATGAGGAAAGAGAAATTGCAGAGCTGCTAGGTTTTATCGCTGAGGAATCAGAAGAAGAAGAAGAAAGTCTTGTGGACTTCATGCGTGACAAGTATGGATGGGGTCTGTTCGAGATGAAGGGCGGCAGTGTATCTGACAGTGGGGTGTACAAGTACCCAGAAGATCCTGACCTGCACTGGATAGCTAAGGTAGATACAAGTAAGGATGATTCAAAGGTTGAGTACTCTTACATCTATCCCTATGCTATCGTAGCCTTGTCAACTGAGGATGGGTACTTCGTGACAAGGATGGACTAAACTTTACCTGACAGTACATCTTGCGGTGGGGTGTACTGTGGGGTAGTGTTTCACTACTGTATTCCATGAATGAAAGGACAAAATCATGGCTAGTAAAAAATATTCTGACGCAATGTGTCTCGCAGTGGTAAAGTATCTGGAAAACCACACTCAGAAAGAGGCATCTGCAAACTTTGGTATTCCGATGAGTACTGTACCTCATCTTGCGTCAAGAGTTGGGTATGTTCCTAACACTTATCCAAAGTATGTACTGTCATTCAAGCATGAGGTGTGCCAGTACTATGAGCATCACACAGGTAATGAGGTTACCGAAAAGTATGGTGTGCGTGCACCTGTTGTGTGTGGGTGGCGTAAAGACTTGGGCTATCGCAACAAGCATCGTGGTTTCAATATGATAACGGCTCAGGTCACACCCAAGGCAGTGAATAGAAACTATCGCATGGTCAAGAATGAGAATGGTGACTTGAAGGCACTGCTCATGGACTTGCGTGGTCAGATTGAGGATCTCAAAGAGCAGAAACGTGAGCAGTCTCAGCGCATTGATACTTTTGTACAATCGGTGGGAAGACTGTTGCAGTAACATAACTTCACCCTGATCTAGTATTGGGGTGAGCAACCTTAACGAAAGGAGTAACACATGGCTTATGATTTTATGCCAGTGAATGAACAGCACATACCCTTGGAGATAAAGAGTGCGATCACTATGCACAAACCTTATCGCCCCATGAATGGTAACTTTAATGCAGGTACTATCAAACTGGACAACGGTAGTGAGTACTTCATTCAACCTGATGTACGTACCAATGGCTTCATTGCCAAGCGTGTGTACGAGACTGATGAGGATGAGAACGATTTGGTCTTGCGTGGTTGGGGTAAGTACAACGAGTACGATCATTGGTTTCGTCAGGATGAACGTCTGTTCAACTGGCTTGACCATCAGTTTCGATACGAGTTAGAAATTGAGATAGATAACCTCAAGTGGATGTATAGGCTTCGTGCTTTTCAACCCATGCGGTCAAAGATTGCATCAGGTAAGGTAGCTGTATACCTTACTCAGCAACAACGTGATGATGACAGGCAGGTTGCCATGCGTCCAGGACGTGCGTTCTCTGCCATGTTCCCTGAGCTTCCACATAAGAACATTATATCTCTTGTTGATAAGTTCTTGCAGGAGTTTGCAGAGCGGGATTTCAACCTTCATGTATCACAGGAGGCAGATGCATTTACACTTGCTTACTCAGGGAGACAATCACCTGCAGAGAATATCCACACTTCTTGTAATAGAAAGCACAGTTCACACAGTTGTATGCGGTATGACTTCGATGACCTACCAGTTCATCCAGTTACAGCGTATGCAAGTGGTGACTTTGAAGTTATCTATGCAACTGACCAGAATGGAGACATCGCTGCACGTTGTGTGGTCTATCTCAACGAGGGGGAAACTCCCAGTGCAGGGCCGATCTATGGTGTATCAGAGCAAGCACTTGACTTCATCCACAATCATATGATAGGTAAGGGTTACTCCCTTAGTGCAGATTGGGAAGGTGCTAGGCTCAAGCGTATCCCCTACGGAGATGGTGAGGGTTTCATTGCACCCTACCTTGACCCCTGTCCGCAGAAACTCTATGACAATGGTACTCACCTAGTAGTCTCTCGTGATGGTGAGGTAGATGCCAGTACATACAGGGGTGTTCTTAATGATTACGAATACCGCTGTTGTGAGTGTGGTGAAGGTTTGTGCGAGGATGACTACTATTACTCGGAGTGTACTGACAACCACTACTGCGAGAGTTGCCACAACGATACCCACTTCTACTGTGAGTATGAAGGTCAGTCGTACCATGAGAGTGAAGCTACGGATGCGTACTACCTGTACAATGGTTCTGTCAGGTGTGAGAGAGTATCCAGAATTGCTGTTGAGTATAGGGATGAGTTTGTTTACTGCTCCTCTGATGATGAGTACTGGAAAGAAGAGGATACATTATGGTGTGAGTATGATGGAGAGCATATTGATCCCAAGACCTATGACAGACACTACTTTCGGTCAGAGTGGGACTGTGAAGTGTACCCCAATAACCTTATGTGTACCACTGAGGATGGTGAGGTTGTCTCTACAGAAGAGATTGATGACGATCTTTGGCATTGTGTTAAAGGTGTGTGGTACAAAAATGACAAAGATACTTCTTGCAGAAAGGAAAATAAATAATGTATAGCCTAATAGAAATGCTGCGTTACAAAAGACCTGAGGGTACACAGACGCAGCGAGAATTTTGTGAACGGTTTCTGGAACCTACCTTTGGTGTGCCAGATATCCACGGTAACTATATCCTCAAGGTGGGTGACAAGCCTAACCTGTGCTTTGCTGCACACCATGACACAGTGCATAACTCTGAGGGTATGCAACAGTTGATTGTGATGAATGAGGTTGTGTCTGTAGCAGACCCTAAGACTTCCAACTGTCTTGGTGCAGACTGTACAACTGGTGTGTACATCCTGTTGTGTATGATTGAACATGGTATTGAGGGTGTCTATGTTGTCCATGCAGCAGAGGAGATTGGTTGCAGGGGTAGTGCTGCTCTTGTGTTCGATGACCCTGATTGGTTGCAACAGATCGACTCAGTGATATCCTTCGACAGGTACGGTGACAAGTCTATTGTTACACACCAGATGGGATTGCGTACTTGCTCCGATGCCTTTGCTAAATCTTTCTCGGATGCCCTTGGACTTCCACAACTTAAGGGAGACGATGGTGGTTCATACACTGACAGCAATGAGTACTCTTATACAATCTCTGAGTGTACCAATATCAGTGTGGGTTACTACGGTCAGCACACTAAGAACGAGACGCAAGACCTTGAATACCTTGACCTTTTAGTGACTGCACTACTTGCTGCTGACTGGTCTAAGCTAGTGTTTACCCGTGATCCATCGGTCATTGATAGCTCTTGGTCATACCCGTATAAGACGAAGGTTACTTCTGGATCTTGGAGTTATGATAATAAAGACAAGGATGATCTGCTCGATATCATCTGTAACTATCCAGAAGAAGTAGCAGAGTTGCTTCAGACTTATGGGTTCACATCGTACAGCTTGATGGAAGAGTGCCAGATTGAGGACGCTAGTCAGTACAATAGTTACCTTGATAACTATGCTAACAGGGTGTGGAACAAGAGGTTCATGTGACAATTTAGCACAGGTACTTGACATCTGTGTGTATATAGTATAACTAATACTTAAGTATACTAAAGTAATTATTATTTCTAAGATAATAAACTACTTAAGTATACATAAGTAGGAGGTTTTATGAGACTTAGAACAGCAACAGAAAGATACTTGAACAGTAGACAGTTTGCATCACTCGCAGCTTCTTCACAAAAGGGCTACGAAAATAAGATGCATTCGTTCTGCTCAATGCCTATCATGGGTAGGATACTCGGTAATATCAGCATTAAGAATATCAATGTCGTTATGTGTACTGAGATGTATGATATCTGGGAGCTAGAAACTTCAACCTCTAACGCCAACCACTGCGCTCGTATCTTTTCGGTACTCATGAACTACCTAGTTTCGTTGGACTACATACCGTACAACCCAATGGCACGAGTAAAGAAACGTAGCAGCACTCCACGATCTGTCGTCTGGACACACAGTCAAGTCATGTCGTTCTTAGATGTAGCCTTCACAAAGTTTGAGTGGAGAAACATTGGACTGATTGTGCTGATGTGTTATGAGTGGGGTCAACGTCCAATTGACATACGTAATTTGTTATGGGAAGATGTTGACCTTGAGAACAAGCAGGTAACAATAACTCAAACCAAGCGTGGTGCTACAGTGGAACTACCTATCCCTGATAATCTGTACGAGATGCTAGTGCAACAGGAACAGGACTGGAGTTTCCAACCATTTGTAGTACCCCATCACAGGCCACAGGGTACAGTCTACAGACCGATGACAGTTATTCAGATGACCCATGCACTCAGAGAAGTTAAGGCTATTGCAGGGCTACCTGATGAACTACAGGTGGGTGACTTACGTAAGACTGCTATTGTTCAGATGATTGAGAGTGAGGTAGACCACCTTGCAATTCAATCTGTGACAGGGCATAAGAATGTGAGTAGCCTTAACCCATACAACAAGTTCAGTTTAAAAGCAGCTAAGTCTGCACTAGAAAGGAGAGAAAGAGAATGAGAATGATACCCCCTGAATCTTTTAGGAGATGGGCAAGCATCTTTAGAGAGGGTGGTCTGTATGATGACTATGCAGATGAGTTAGCAGACCTCTTGGATTTTCTGGCAGACAACGCAGAATTTAATTTAGCTCTTGAGGAAGCAAGGAGCAAGTGGACAAATGAAAGGTTACATTAAGAACCCTATGGCAAAAGACTTGAGGCAACCTAAGTATAAACCTCAAGCTATACCGAACAAAAAGAAACCGTTGACAACCCGTAAGCAAAAGCATAAAGGAGATAAAGATGAAGCTAACTAGGACAAGCCCTTTGTCAGGTAAGAAGAACACCCTAGACATTGACGTGACTAGAGAACAGATTACTGATTGGGAAAGGGGGTCACTGATACAAGATGCAATGCCAAACTTGACACCAGATGAGATGGAGTTTATAAAGACAGGTATCACCAGTGAAGAGTGGAATGAACTCTTTGGTGATGCAGAAGAAGATTTTTAGGAGTTGACAGATGGAATACTTCACAGTAATGATACTGACATACACCCTTGCAGGTGAACCACTTCAGTCTAAGATACTTTATACTAGCCATGAAAGATGTAGTGATGCCCTCACGCCTATTCACGACACCCTATACCCAATGGATCGTGGGGCAATGGCTCAGTGTAATCAGAGTAATATTATTTCAAAGTCTATCAGACCTAAAGCGAGGCCAACAAAATGATTACAGCAACATACATAGACCACATGGGCAGTGACCTGTCTGTTGTAAACGCAGCTAGGGTCAGCTTTGGTAAGCAGAGTGAATGGGATTGGGCAGAGGTAGACGGAGAGGGTAACTTAGATGTACTAGAGCAGCGACTATCTGACCATGATACCAAGCTGATCCGTTACTTAGCCAAGCACAAACATATGTCACCCTTCGGTCATGCCTTTGCTACCTTCCATGTCAAAGCACCAATGTTTGTAGCACGACAGCTAGTCAAGCACAAGTTCCTACGATGGAATGAGATTAGTCGTAGGTATGTAGATGATGAGCCTGAGTTTTATGTACCTGATGTGTGGCGTGGTAAGTCTAAGGATAAGAAGCAGGGTAGTGAGGGAACTATCCCCCTTGAATATATAGATGCTTATAATCTCAAGCACATAAAAGATTACTGGAACGAAACTGTTGGTCCTGAAGCGGGAATAGAGTACAAAGAAGGTGAGCATGTACCCGAATTTTCTGTGGCTCAAGAAGTTGATTACCTGCACACAGAAGAAGTGCTTTCAACTTACAGGAGTTTACTAGAAGTTGGTGTCTGCCCAGAACAGGCACGTATGGTACTGCCACAGTCTACAATGACCGAATGGTACTGGTCAGGATCACTGGATGCCTTCTCTGATATGTGCCTACTGCGTTGTGCCAGTGACACTCAAGCTGAGACACAAGAGGTTGCTAATCAGATCAGTGTTAAGATGCATGAGCTATTTCCTGTGTCATGGATGGCACTAGCTAAAGGGAGAGTGAATGATGAGTGAAGTAAAAATAACAGAGATCGAAGAGCATGAAGATGGTTCAGCTACACTACAAGTCGAGTGTGACCCAGAGACTTTCATGGCTATCTTTAACGTGGGCTTTGTATCCCTAGTCAAAGCTGGTCTAGAGACAGAACTAGATAGGAGTGATACACATGATGCCAACATTTGAAGTAACTAGGCAGGGTAATAAGCTTTGGTTTGTATGCCCTACCTGCAGCAAGAAAAATACCCACGGTGGATCAGGGGGTCATAGAATATCTCACTGCGATTGTTGGCCCAAAGGTTATATTTTAGAGGAGGTTCTTGAAGATGCCCTATGTAGTAGAGATTGAGATTGAACTAGGTGAGTTTACTTATGTCCGTAAGGAGAACCCTTGGACAGAAGACCATAAGGTGTGGGTGTTCAATAATCTGGACGAAGCAGAAGAGGAAGCTAAACGTTGGAACTCAGGTAAGGTAGTACCTTACATCAGACCAATGACAAAAGAGGAAAGACAACGAGGAAAGGATAAGAATGGCTGAAGGAGATACACCCCACTTGGCATGTCCCTTTGAGGACTGTGGTTCAAGTGATGCGTTTAATTGGAATGATGAGGGGTATGGGTTTTGTCACAGTTGCGGCAACTCCTACCCTAGTTCCGAGCCTACATTTGATTGGGTTAAAGATCAATATCCAGTAAAGGAAAGGATAAACATAATGGACATACCTGTTAAGTCTGGTACTTACGAAGGTATCAGGGGTATCAAGCCTGACGTATGCCAGTTGTATGGTATACAGATACAGCTTGGCGAGAATGGTGAGCCTATACGCTACGCCTACAAGTACCCACACACAACCAAGTACAGGGCTTTCAATGATAAGTCTAAGACTTGGGTCAAGGACACTGGACTAGGGATGACCCACCTGTTTGGGCCTGAGTTCAATGCAGGTACAAGTAAACGACTGTACCTTACCGAGGGTGAGTTTGATGCAGCAAGTCTGTATGAAATCCTTGGTGAGAAATTTCCTGTCAAGTCTTTGCCTAGTGCATCTATTGGTGAGAAGTTCCTGCAAAAGAACTACGAGTATCTTAACTCTTTCGAGAACGTTATCTATGCAGGGGAGTTAGATACAGCAGGTAAAGCTGCAGCAGATAAGATCTACTCTACCATACCTGACAAGTTCTTCTATGTACCTATGTCTAAGCACAAGGATGCCAATGACTTCCTGACTGCAGGTGATGGTAAGGACTTGATGTGGGCAGCTATGAAGCCTCAGAAGTATTCCCCTGACAACTTCTTCATCTCAGATCAGGATGTGGAAGCAGCTATCCGTAATGAAAACCCCTACGAGTATACCCCAACAGGTCACTCAGGTCTTGATGATAAGATCAGGGGCATGGTTAAGGGTGGAGTGACGTTCATCAAAGCGCCAAGGGGTACAGGTAAGACTGAGGTAATCAGATACTTTGAGACTGGTTTGCTTCGTGATCCTGAGACAAAGATTGCATTGCTTCATATGGAAGAGATGAAGTCTACTACCTATAGGGCTATGGCAACCTACCACCTTGGTTGTAATGTCCGTACAGATGATGATGCTCGTGCCAACAATGTCTCTATCGAAGAGGTAATCAAAGCAGGTCAGATAGCAGCAGACACAGAGAACAATCGTACCATTGTGTTTGAGATGCGTTCACATGATGACCCTCTCAAGCTGCTAGACCACACACGTACTGCTGCCACTGTATTCGGTGCAGACTATGTGTTTGTCGATCACGTACAACGGTTGGCTTACTTGTCTAACTCTGGTGTTGATGGCGCTACCAGTACCCTCACCACTTTAGGTTCACGGATGGCTCAGTTATCAAAGGAGCTGAACATTGGTGTGATCTTTATATCACAGGTCAACGATGATGGTAGGACAAAGTATGCTGCATCACTTGAAGAGGAAGCAATTATATGTGTAAAGATTGAACGTGATGTTGAATCAGAAGATGAGATTCTTCAGAACACTACCAACTTTATTGTGGATAAGAATCGTCCATTTGCTAAGTTGGGTCACGCAGGGTCAGTATATTACGATCCTGATACAACTATCTTAACGGAAGATGTTCCGTATGTACAAGGAGATATGGCTGCATGATTGTATTTGATGTAGAAGCTGACAACCTGTTGGATGATGCTACTAAAATACACTGTCTGTCTTACACATCTGATGGTACTAATTACGACACTCTGTATGACTATAGCGACATGCGTGATCTGATCCTAAATCAAAAGGGTTTGGTTGGGCATAACATTGTGAGGTATGATGTGCCATTGCTTGAGAAGATCCTTGGTATCAAGGTGAAAGCTCAGTTGTTTGATACCCTACCTATGTCTTGGGTACTAAACTTTAGCAGGTCTCGTCACGACCTAGACTCTTTTGGTGAGGACTTTGGTATTCCTAAACCTAAGATTGATGATTGGGTAAACCTTGCACCAGAGGTGTATGCTCATCGTTGTGTAGAAGATGTCAAGATTAGTTGGAAGTTATGGAAAAACTTGCTTGCTCGATTTATGTTTATCTATAAAGACAAGGGTCAGTTGAACAAGTTCTTTCGTTACCTTGAGTTTAAGATGGACTGTGCTAAAGAAGCAGAGTTGCAATGTTGGAAGCTTGATGTGCCTAAGGCAGAGCAGTTACTAGTTCACCTTACTGAGCTAGAGAACAAGAAGGTTGCAGAGTTAGTGGCTGTGATGCCCATGCGTAAGCTGATGTCTATCAAGACTAAACCAAAGAACATGCTCAAAAAAGATGGATCACTATCTGCACATGGTAATCGTTGGCATAAACTTTGTGAGGACAATGACTACCCACTAACTTATGATGGAGAAATACCTGTAGTCAAGGGTGTCGAAGAGTCTAACCCCAAGTCTCCTGACCAAGTTAAGGATTGGCTGAAGTCTCTTGGTTGGCAACCCTGTACTTTTGATGATGGTACTAATGGGCCTGTACCACAGGTGCGTAACAGCAATCGTGAACTTACCCCATCTGTAAAACTCCTTATACCTGACAATCCACAAGTAGGTGTACTTGATGGTATGACTGTACTTCAGCATAGGAGAGGTATCGTTAAACGTTTTCTTTCATCTGAACGTGATGGGTACGTTAGGGCAGAAATCTCTGGACTTACAAATACTCTTCGCTTCAGACACAAGAGACCCCTGGTTAATCTTCCTGGGATAGATAAGCCTTGGGGTAAAGAAATACGTGGCTGTTTGATTGCACCTGACGGACATCTTTTATGTGGTGCTGACATGACATCACTTGAAGATACTACTAAGCGTCACTATATGTATCCGTATGATCCAGACTATGTTGCAGAGATGTCACAGGATGGGTTTGATCCACATTTAGACTTGGCAAAACATGCAGGGTCTGTTACTCAAAATCAAATTGATAGGTATAATAATGGAGAGTTACCTGAGTTGAAAGATCTACGCAAAAACTACAAGGTGGTAAACTACTCAGCCACTTATGGTGTTGGTGCAGCTAAGTTATCAAGGACAACTGGCATGACAATACAGAATGCACAAAAGCTTATTGATGCCTATTGGAAACGTAACTGGTCTGTTCAGAAGTTTGTCAGTGACCAGACTGTACGCCGTATCAATGATGAGATGTGGGTACAGAATCCTGTCAGTAAGTTCTGGCATAGCTTGAGGTTTGAGAAGGATGCTTTCTCTACTATCAATCAAAGTACTGGAGCCTATTGCTTTGACAGGTGGGTTGCACTATATAGATCAAAGAGGTCTAATATAGTTGGCCAGTTTCACGACGAGAGTATTAACGTAATCAGAAAAGGAGAAGAGAGTGTTCACACATCAGTTCTACAATGGGCTATAGAAAAACTTAACGAACAGTTGAAATTAAATGTTGACTTAGGTATTGACGTACAGTATGGTCAAACCTATGCAGATGTGCACTAAACAAAGGAGGTAGCAATGGCTACACGAATAGTAAAAGTAACTGGTATTGCAGAGTGGGCGAAAGTTTTTGAACAGAACCGTGACCTCACTGGATGGAAACCAACACCCCAAGCAAGGGGTAACTATGAAGATTTTGATGGGGCATGTACGATCAACCTCATCTTAGACGATGTTGAACTTGGTAAGCTGCAGTCCGCAGGTATGATTACCGCAACATCACGAAGACAACCTAAGCCCGATCCTGAGGGACGTGGGCTGATTGTCAAGTTTGATCGTAAGTTTAATACTGGAAAGGATTGGAGCAGTGGTGCACCTAGTGTTACAAACCCTGCTGGTGATACTTGGGATTACGATAGCGATGGTTCCATTGGCAATGGGTCTACTGTAGAGTTGACCGTAGCTGTCTATGATATACCCAGATATGATAGCGTAGGTTCACGCCTTGAAGCTGTTCACGTTTTGGATCACGTCCAGTATATTCAACCTCAGGACGATGGAGGCTCCCCCCCTTCTACAAAGAAGCCTGAGTCAGCACCTACAGAAGAAGCAGTATTGTTCTAAGGTGTAACTATGGGGTGGGGGTTTTGTCCTTTCTCCTCACCCCAATTTTATTAGGAGTTGATATGTCTAAAATAGGAACTCTTGTAGGAGATATCTACAGAGTGATACAAGGAGAAGGTGGTTGGAATAAAACTATCAGTACTGGTATGGCTATGGCTGTAGCTAGTTCTGCAAACAACCGATTCTCTAAGCCCCAAAAAGCTAGGGGGTATCTGTCGTTATCTTCTATCGGTACACCCTGCAAAAGAAAGCTGTGGTATAGGATAAATTCAACTGGAGAAGGAGAGCCACTACAACCTAACACACTACTTAAGTTCTTTTACGGCGACATGATCGAAGAACTTATACTAAGTATGGCTGAGGCAGCAGGTCATGATGTACAAGGTCAGCAAGATAGGCTAAATGTACATGGTATCAAAGGTCATAGAGATGCAGTGATTGACGGTATGACTGTTGATGTAAAGTCCTGCAGCTCCTACGCATTTAAAAAGTTTAAGGACGGTAAGCTCAGGGAAGATGACCCCTTTGGTTACATATCTCAGCTAAGTTCTTATGTGTATGCAGGTAAGGATGACCCACTGGTTACAAACAAAACACATGGGGCTTTCCTTGCAATTGATAAACAGAATGGTCATGTATGTTTAGACGTGTATGACTTCACTGAGGAACTGAAGCACAAAGAGAAGGAGATGCAGGAGACTAAGGCTATGGTAGCTGGTGATATACCTGCTACACGTATCTCTCCAGTACCTCAATCTAAGACTAGCCCTAACATGAAGTTGTCAATGCAGTGTGGATATTGTGAATACAAAAAGTTGTGTTGGCCTAACTTACGTACCTTCTTGTATTCAAAAGGTCCAGAGTTTCTTGTGCATGTTGAGGTAGAACCCAAAGTACCAGAGGTTAAACATGACAAAGCAAGCTAAACAAAAAGGTAGGCTTGGTCAGCAAGAGATTAGAGACAGACTGTTGGAAACCTTTCCTGAGTTTGAACCTGATGACATCAAGTCTACTATCATGGGTGACAGTGGAGAAGACATTCAACTCTCACCTGCAGCTAGAAAAAAGATTCCGCTCTCCATTGAGGTAAAGAGACGGAAGGCAGAACTAAAAACTGTATACGGTTTTATCGAACAAGCATCTAGACATACACCACATGAACCTGTAGTATTCTTTAGATCAGACAGAAAACCTTGGGTGGTGATGATTGGAATAGATCACTACATGGAACTATTAAGGAGTTGGAATATTGGGAATAAAAGTATGGGCAGTAACTCAAGGCCCGACAGCAATTGAAGATTTACCTGAAGATGAGTTATCTCCAGAAGATTCTGGTTACTTTCTTGTTTGCAAGACCGAGATTGATGGAGAAATAGAAGAGGCTAACTTTTGGTTTGACGACTTTGAAGATGCCTACGAATGGAAGAAACACTTTGACAGAAGCATCGAACCCTTAGAGGTTGGAGAGATGTATAAGGAGCACATGACATGAGTAAAACAGCAGTCGTATTCACTTGCGCACACTCAGAACCCTCGATATCAAATGAAAGATTTGACTGGTTGGCAGATTTTTTGTATGACATCAGGCCTGATTATGTCGTAGACTTGGGGGATGGTGCAGACCTTAAGTCCCTCAATAGTTATGACACTCGGTATCCACAAGCTATTGTAGCTCAGAATTATGAGGCTGATATCAACCACTACAACGATAGTATGGAGAGACTAAGGCGTAAGTTCAGGTTGATGAAAAAGAAACGTCCTGCTTTCTTTGGCTTTGAGGGCAATCACGAGAACCGAATTAAGAGGGCTATTGCAAATGACCCTAGACTGGAGGGAGCTACTTACGGTATAAGCTTCTCTCACTTACAGACGGATGTATGGTTTGATGAGTATCACGAGTATAACAATTCAGCCCCCTCCATCGTTGATTATGATGGTGTATCATATGCTCATTACATTTCTAGCGGTAACTATGGTACAGCTATGTCTGGTCTACATCACGCTTATGGGCTTATCCAGAAACGCCACTGTTCTACTACTGTTGGCCACAGTCATAAGCGTAGTATGTTTTTTAAAGATGATGCTCACCCTAGTCCAACTATCGGCTTGGTCGCAGGTTGCTTCAAAGGGGGCCAAGAAGGTTGGGCAGGGCAAGCTAACAATGAATGGTGGAAGGGAGTCATTGTTAAAAGAAATATCCAAGGTGGGTATTATGAACCAGAGTTTGTCTCACTGGAGAGATTACGAGATGTCTATGGCAAGTGAAGAACTAATAAATAGTCTTAGAATAGGGGAGGGAAAGCTTGACTAATGCGAAAAAAACAGTATAACTTAAGTTTCCCCTACGAGGTAACTATAAACCTGCTAGTGGACAAAGATGCAAATTTCCTAGAGTTGTCTGGGGATAACTGCAATGTTGTAAAGGGTTTAATTGAGGATGCCCTTTACGACTTAGACGATGTAACAATAACTGGATGTGAGGTCATTCAACATGCTGACTAAAGAACAAATAGACTATTGGAATGTCCCTGATATGGGCTTTGACTTCTACCAAGAGGCTGCTTCTGATACTGCAATCTATAAGGTAGAACATCAGGTTATCTACCCTGCACTAGGCCTTGCTGCAGAGGCAGGTGAGGTAGCTAACAAAGTAAAGAAGATCTTACGTGATGGTAACTTTGACAGAGACGCCATTGCAGATGAGGTAGGTGACTGCCTGTGGTACATTGCTGCACTGTGCAGAGACCTTAACGTAAACATGGGAGAGGTTGCAAAGAATAACTTAGACAAACTTCAAGATCGAAAGAAACGTGGTACACTCAAAGGGAATGGGGACAAACGATGAGTAATTATTTACCAACAGACTATCAAGCCTTTATCCACACATCTCGTTATGCTAGGTGGTTGGATAAGGAAAACCGTAGAGAGTCTTGGCCAGAGACAGTTGAACGATACATGGATAATGTAGTACGACCCAAGCTAGGCAATGATTCTTTTGTGAACACTATAAGGGATGCTATCCTTGACCTAGAGGTAATGCCTTCCATGAGGGCAATGATGACCAGTGGTCCTGCCCTAGATAGAGATAACACCGCAGGTTATAACTGTAGTTATCTACCCGTAGATGACCCTAAGTCCTTCGATGAAGCTATGTTCATCCTCCTCTGTGGAACTGGGGTAGGGTTCTCCGTAGAACGCCAGTTCATAAGCAGACTTCCTGAAGTTCCAGACCTCTACGACAGTGAAACCACCGTCGCCGTCAGGGATAGTAAAGAAGGTTGGGCAAAGGCTCTCAGACAATTAATAGCACTCCTCTATAGTGGTGAGATTCCCAAGTGGGATACTTCTCGTGTACGTCCTGCAGGTGCTCGGTTAAAAACCTTTGGAGGCAGAGCTTCAGGACCATCACCTTTGATAGACTTGTTCAACTTTGTAATTAAAGTATTCAAAGATGCTCAGGGTCGTAAACTATCTTCTATTGAGTGTCATGATATCATGTGTAAGATTGGTGAGGTAGTAGTTGTAGGTGGTGTACGTAGGTCAGCTATGATTTCTCTATCCAACCTGAGTGATGATCGTATGCGTCATGCTAAGTCAGGTGCTTGGTGGGAGAATGATCCTCAACGTGCACTAGCTAACAACTCAGTCAGTTATACAGAGAAACCAGATGCCATTTCCTTTATGCGTGAGTGGATGTCTCTAGTAGAATCAGGGAGCGGAGAGCGTGGTATATTCAATCGTGAAGCAAGTAAGAAACAAGCTGCTAAGTATGGTAGGCGTGATCCTGACTGGGACTTTGGGACTAACCCATGCAGTGAAATCATTCTTCGTCCGTATCAGTTCTGCAATCTTACGGAAGTTGTTGTCCGTGCTACAGATACTGTTGAGGATCTTGAACGAAAAGTCCGTATTGCAACTATACTTGGAACAATTCAGTCAACCTACACCAAGTTCCCATACCTGCGAAAAGTGTGGCAGCGTAATACAGAAGAAGAACGACTGCTTGGTGTGTCTCTCACAGGGATAATGGATAACAGGATTCTCACAAGTAAAAATAAAGGTTTACCTAAAACACTGGAGCACTTACGAAATGTCGCTGTTACTACTAATGCTGAATTTGCTAGTCGTTTTGACATACCGCCCTCTACTGCAATTAGCTGCGTTAAACCATCTGGTACGGTATCACAGTTGGTTGACTCTGCCAGTGGCATTCACCCTCGTCACTCTGCATATTATATCCGTACTGTACGTGGTGATAACAAAGATCCTCTAACCGCTTTCATGCAGGATCAGGGTATCCCTAGTGAGCCAGATGTAATGAAGCCAGATGCTACCACTGTGTTTAGCTTTCCTGTCAAGGCTCCACAGAATGCGATCCTTACTGCTGACTTAACTGCGATTGAACAGTTAGAGACTTGGTTAATGTATCAACGTCATTGGTGTGAGCATAAGCCTAGCATTACTGTGAATGTCCGTAAGGATGAGTGGTTCAGTGTAGGTGCATTTGTTTATGAGCACTTTGATGAGATGTCAGGTGTATCTTTCTTGCCCTATAACGAACATACTTATCAGCAAGCACCGTATCAAGAGGTTGGCAAGAACGACTATAAAAATCTTTTAGATTTAATGCCAAAGACTATTGACTGGAGCAAGCTTTCGGAGTATGAGAAAGAGGACACTACTGCAGGTAGTCAAACTTTAGCTTGCACTGGTGACGTGTGTGAAATTGTAGATATAGGAGCTTAGATGTCAGACTACGATCCAGTAAATAAACCTGCCCACTATAACCTGAGTGGTATAGAATGCATTGACTATATCAAACAGGTGCTAGGGACAGAAGGTTTTATCGCTTACTGTCAAGGCAACATGATTAAGTATCAACACAGACACAGGTATAAACAAAACCCTGTACAAGATATGGAGAAAGCACAATGGTATCTGGAAAAAATGCTAGAGGTAATGAAGGAAAAAAGCAAGTGAATCCATATGAACAAGGGAGGTTGGCTTTTATCCAAGGTCAACTTTCAAATCCCTACAACCAACAGTATAAGTTTAGAGAACACAGGAACTGGCAGTTAGGTTTTGATCAAGCCTACTTCCGCAACTTAGGATGGGTAAAAGAACGTGAACAAAAAAACAACAAGCCTTGAAGAAGAGGCGGAACAGTATCGACAGAAGAAGCTAGGGAGACCAGCTAAAAATAAAAATAAACCCCTGACAGCACGCCTTTACCTTGCAGGACAAGCTCTTGCAGGGCTTTTGGCGGCTCATCAGGGGCGAGCTAGGGTTGAAGAAATAAAGCATGAGGCCTTCGAGTGGGCTGATAAAATGCTAGAGGATTAGT
>Ga0098037_1000107_pt1 | contig 56547 bp, 53 predicted proteins | sample 5_EtaG_FD_75050 | JGI IMG/M metagenome (GOLD analysis project Ga0098037, IMG submission 75050) | Marine viral communities from the Subarctic Pacific Ocean - 5_ETSP_OMZ_AT15132 metaG | ecosystem: Environmental > Aquatic > Marine > Oceanic | place: Pacific Ocean | collected 2015-01-08 | reverse complement strand
TGGTAACACGATACAAGCTACAGATGTAAGTAATTTATATGATTGTTTAACTGGTACAACAGCGTTTGATAACATTGGTTTAGCTAAATTTTCGTACTTAAATGGTGGTGGAACATTTGGTTCGGGTGGCTATGGTTTTAGAAATAATAGTGGAACTATGCAATTTAGAAATAATGGTGGAAGTTGGACAGACATTGTAACTGCTGGTGGTGGTGGTTCACCAGGTGGTTCTCAATATCACGTACAAATAAACGATGGTTCGTCTTTTCTTGGTCAAGCTAATTTTCAATTTAATTATAGTACTAACTTACTAAAAGTTGGAGACCATGCTAGTACTGGTAACGACACATTTATTAGTATGTCTGATGCTGGTGGTGGTATTCATATGTCGGCTCTTGGTTTCGCATCTATGGGTGATTATGAAGGAAGAGCAAATGGTACTTACATATCCATTGATGATGTTAACGAAGTTATCAGAATACAATCAGAGGGTGCAACAATTATAGGTGATGATGATTGGTTAGCTTCTGGTAATGGTACTCATATAGAAGTAAACGATTCTAATCAACAAATTAGTATGAGTGCTACAAACGGAGTAATAGTTAGTGGAGTTGCGACTGGTACAACAGTTGATGTTGGAGCAGATGCAAATGGAGTATTACAAGTACACACTTCTGATTATAGACTAAAAGAAAATGTAAAACCAATAGTAGGTGCTCTTGATAAAGTTTTAAATTTAAAAGGTGTAAATTTTGAATGGATAGATAAAGAAAGTAGAGGTCATGGAAAACAAATTGGTATGATTGCACAACAAGTTGAAAAACACGTACCTGAAGTTGTTTTTGAAAAAGACGATGTTTACGGAATGAATTATAGCCCATTAGTTTCTTTATTAGTTGAAGCTATAAAAGACCAACAACCACAAATAGATGAATTAATGGAAAGATTAGATAAGTTGGAAAAAGATGTCTGATTTAAATAAAACAACAGGTGGAGTAGTAAATAACTATTCCATTAAACCAGACCAAATATCAAATGTATATGACGTTTTGACTGCAGATAACGTATATGGTAACATAGGTTTGGCTAAATTTAGTTATTTAAATAGTGGTGGAACACATGGTGCTGGTGGTTATGGTTTTCAAAACGCCGCAGGAACTATGCAAGTTAAAAATAGTGGTGGTTCTTGGACAACAATTAATAGTGGTGTTATATCACCAGGTGGTAATCAATATGGTGTTCAAGTTAACAATGGTAGTGGTCATCACGCAACATCAAATTTTACTTTTAACTACACTACAAATCAACTTTCTGTTGGAGACAATACTAATTATGACACATACATTAGTATGTCTGATGCAAATGGTAGAATGATGATGAGTGCATTGGGTGAAAGTTCAATGGGTGATTATCAAGGTATAGTAGATGGTACTTATTTGTCATTTGATGATTCAGATGATGAAGTAAGACTTCAATGTGAAGAATTTATTTTAGTTGGAGATAGTGATTGGGCTAGTTTTGGTAATGGGTGTCACTTTGAAGTAAGTGATACTAATGCTCAAATTAGTTGTAGTGCTATCGGTGGGATAGTAGTTAGTACTTTATCTACAGGTGGTAGTATAGATGTAGCCGCTAATGCTCTTGGTGTTTTACAAAATGCGGCATCCGATTTTACACTAAAAGAAAACATAAAACCAATTGAAAATCCACTTAAAAAAGTTTTGGATTTACAAGGTGTTAGTTTTAAATACAAAAAAGAAAATGATAGAAAAAAATACATAGGTTTGATTGCACAAGAAGTAATGAAAATAGTACCAGAAGTTGTTTTTGAACATGATGATGTATTTGGTATAAATTATAAGTTGTTAGTTCCACTTTTGGTTGAAGCTGTAAAAGAAAGACAAAAAGAAATCGAGAATCTCAAAGAAAGACTCGATAAGTTTGATTAGTGATATTTATATATAGGAAAATAGGAGTCAGAAATGTTAGTAAATTTTGATGAAATAATAGAAGTGGTTTTACACCACGAAGGCGGTTACGTAAACGACCCAAAAGACCCAGGTGGGGAAACTAATTTTGGTATAGCTAAAAGAAGTCACCCAGATGTAGATATAAAGAACCTTACAAAAGAAGGTGCAATGGAAATCTACAAGGAACACTACTGGGATAGAAATAAAGTAGAATCTTTATCAGAAGATTTAAGACATATTTATTTTGATATGTGTGTAAATCAAGGTAGAGGAAGAGCAGTTAAAATTTTACAACAATCAGCTAACGCTAAAGGTGCTGGTTTAAAGGTAGATGGTGGAATGGGGCCAAAAACGATAGCGGCTATGGATGGTGTTGAGTTAGATAGAGTTAGAGCTTATCGTGTTAAATACTATGCTGATTTAGTAACAAGAAAACCAGACTTAGAAAAATTTTACTTTGGTTGGTTTAGGAGAGCATTAGAAGTATAATGAATAAAAAAATCTTAAAAGAAATGATAAAATCAGAACTTCGTGAGTTTCTTGAAGATACAGGAAAACTTTGTGTTGTTTTGATGGGTTTACCCGCGGCTGGTAAGTCTACTTGGATTAATAATGAGGGTTCAAGTTACATACCAGGATTTACTGGATATAGTGTAACCAATTCTGATTCACAAGTACAAGCTTTACAATATGATACAGCTATGTTACATTACCAACATTTGTTAAAAGTAGCCCCTGACGAGGAGCATGATAGTGAAGTTGGGTTTGGTGAATTTGTTGGTAATACTGCATACACATCCAATCGTGGTCAAATAATTACATTTCCTTTTGATTTTAATTGGTGGTTACAAAATAAAGATGGTGGTAGTGCTAACTTTTATAAACTATTGTATAAACCATTTTATGCATCATACTTTGATATTAGAGACATAGCTAAAGAATATGAAAAAGATTTGTTTCAAACCAAAGTTCAAAAAGCTGGTAAACTTCTTGTTATTGATACTGTTGCGGCTAGACCACCTAAAATTTTACGTAGATTGAAAAAAACACGACAAGAGGGTTACCATAATGTAATTGTTTACTTGGAGATAAATCCAGAACTAGCTGTAGCTAGAGATAAGTGGAGAGAAAAAAATGTTGGTAGGGGTGTAGGTGCTAAAGTCATAGAAAATTATGCTAAACTAATGAAAGGTGCTTATAAAACTTACCAAAAAGATGGTAAAGCTTCAGATGGTTTAATTGATAGATTAATGTATTTTAAATGGAATCCATCTGGTGATTCACCAATTAAAGGTGTTTGGATTAAAAAAGAAGACAATAGATATTCATTGAAAAGAAAAATTAAAAAGATGAAGGAGAAGTAAGTTGAACGGAATGAAAAAACTCGTAGAATCTGTTGTCAGAGACACTATTGCCGAAGACAAAAAGGAAAACGAAGTAAATAGAGTTGTTGGTGTTTACGTTGGTAGGTTTCAACCATTTCACGCTGGTCATTTTAACACTTGGAAAGCAATGGTAAAACAATTTGGTGTTAACGATACATATATAGCTACATCTAATGTAAGTGGTGGTGATAGACATCCATTCAACTTTAAAGAAAAACAAAGAATTATAAGTAAAATGTATGGTATTAAAAAGAGCCATATAGTACAAGAAAAAAATGTATATGCTCCTACTAATATTTTATCTAAATACGACGCAGAAAGAACAGCTGTAGCAGTTGGTGTTGGAGAAAAAGATGGTGGTAGACTTGGTGGTAAATATTTCAAACCATTTCCAAAAAAAGGGTTAGTTAAAAAGCTTAGTGGTTACGAAGATAACGGGTATATTTATATAGTACCAACCTTTAAGTTAAAAATAGGTGGTTCAAACATAAGTGGAACACAAGTAAGAAAGGTTTTAAGTTCTACAGAAATAGATGATAACAAAAAGAAAAAATTATTTAAAGTTATATTTGGTAAATATGATGAACAAATATATAACTTTATTACAGGCAGATTAATGTTTGAAAACAAGATTGTGCTAACTAAAGAATTGGTACAAGACTTTTTTGTAGAAAATGATATAGAAAAAATCATACAAGAGTCTTCTACCACCACGACTACTTCTTCAAAAAGAGGTCAAGCCGCTGGAGGGCCTTCCGATGATGGGCCAGGAACATTTTATAATAGTTTTGCAGATTATTATAGAGTATCGAGAGACGCCGTTCCATTCTTTATGCAAAAAACTGGTTGGACAGTTATGGAGTTCATGATAAAAGACAAAAAAGCAGAAGTTTTAGACCCTGATATGGATTACACAATGATACAAAATCCAATATCAGCCGTTACATTTGGTAGAGCTGGTTCTATACCAGGTAAAAAACAAGCCGAAATGAACTATAAACAAAGAATAACAAGTGTAATAGAAAGAGTCGGTTGGGAAATAGTCAAGTGGATGGGAATGGATAGTAAAGGTGTACAAATATCACAGAAACCAGGCGACGAATATGGTAAAGGTAAAACTGCATGGTCTGCTAAAGGAACTAAGGATGAGAAAGCTAAACTAAAACCATCAAGTGTTAAAGATACTGGTTTACCAGTAAAAAGACAAAAAGCAGATGATGAAGTTGGTCAGTTAAATTTAATTGATAAACAAAAAGGATTACACGAAAGACTTGATATAACTAAGGAAGTAAAAAAACTTTTAAATGAAGGTGGTGCATATGGACATCTAAATCATCCGTTTGATGATAACAATTTAACATTTAAAGATTTTAAAACGATGATTGTCAATACACTACAAGGTGACCTAAGTAAAGAAAAACCAGTTACCGAAAAAACAGATGGTCAGAATATAATGATAAGTTGGAGAGATGGTAAACTTATAGCGGCTAGAAATAAAGGTCATTTGATGAATAAAGGTGCTAGTGCGTTAACTACCGCTGGTGTTAGTAAAATGTTTGCTGGTAGGGGTGATTTACATAAAGCTTTTGCTGGAGCTATGGTAGACTTAGAAGATGCTATAACTGCTCTTACTGATAAACAAAGAGATAAGATTTTCAAAGAGGGTGAACAATTCATGTCCTTGGAAATTATCTACCCAAAAACAGCGAATGTGATTCCATATGAAAAATCATTGTTAATATTTCATGGTGTAATTCAATATGATGAAAAAGGAAATGCAATAGGTGACTATTCTCAGTTTGGTAGAATGTTAGCTGGTATGATTAAACAAGTAAACAAGGATGTACAAACTCAATACAAGATTGATTATCCACCAGTTGTAGAATTACCAAAAGCTAAAGATTTTTCAAAGAGAAAATCATATTACCTTGGTAAATTAGGTAAACTACAAAAAAAATATAAACTAAAAGCTAGTAGTACTTTGGGTGAGTATCATCAAGCTTTTTGGACACAATATATTAAGAAAAATTTAAAAGACGTAAAAGGTAATCTACCAGAAAGTGTATTTACAAGATTAGTTAAAAGATGGGCATTCTTTGATAAGTCATATAAGATTCCACAAATCAAAAAAGATTTGAAAAAATTTCCAAAATTTTTAGATTGGGTTTTAACTACTGATAAAGAAGACCATAAAAAGATTTATAAACAGAATATTACACCTTGGGAACAATTGTTCTTAGAACTTGGTGCTGAAATAATGTTGAACATGAGTCAATTATTAACAGCTAACCCAAAAGAAGGTGCTGAAAAAATAAAGAATGATTTATTAGATACTATAGATACCATTAAAAGTACTGGTAATTTAGATTTAATAAAAAAATTAAAAACTCAAATTCAAAGATTAGAAGCAATTGGTGGATTTGGAGCTATAACTTCAACAGAAGGTATAACATTTACCTTTAATGACAAATTGTATAAGTACACTGGTACTTTTGCTCCAATCAATCAAATCTTAGGTTTATTAAAATACGTGTGAGGTAACTATGGCAGGATATAGTAGAGAAAACGAAAGACAAAATAAAGCATTACAAACTATTTTAGATGGTGGTACACCAGAAAAAAGAATATTTGTGAGCATGATGGATAAGAAGAAAGAGAAACAAGGTGATAGAAAGAGTCATTTAACTGATATTATGGCTGAAGCACGAGTACCTTGGTTTTGTCCAGAGTGTGATAAGGTAATGAAGAAAAAATTAGACGACAAAATGTGGAGATTGTTTGGACATTGTTTTGATTGTCAAGTTGAAACCGAAAACAAGTTAAGGATTACTGGTGAATATGATGAATGGGCGGAGAAAAAGGTACTAAATAATCAAAAGTCATATTTATTAGAACAACTGCAAAGTATAGAAGAGTGGAAAGACCAAAAAGATATCACATTTCTAAACCAAACAAATCCAGATGGTTCAAGTGTAACCAAAGAAACTTGGCAAGTTGATACGGAAAAAAATAAGAAGATTGCTGAAGAAGCACTAATTGGTATAAATCAATTGATTTCAGATATTGAAGAAAAATTGATTAAATTAGAAAAATAATATTTATAATTAGGAGTTAAAGATGCCAATATCAAACGAAAATGAATTGAAAACAAAAGTTCAAGCTATAGCTGGAGATAAAAGAGCATATAGAAATAGTGATAATCAAGCTTCTATAGCTAGTATGATAAAGACAGAAATAACAGATTTAGAAACGGCTGGTTCCGATGCGACGTTGATTGCTACTTGTAAAAGATATCTAAAACGAGTAGAAAATCATTATTCAGAGTCAGTAAACAATTTAACTTAGGAGAAAGTAAATGGCAGACCCAACAAGATACGTACAATCAACAAGTCATTCTCGTCCTGCAGTAGTAACTAATGCTGGTAAGTATAATAGAGTACAAACTGTTTCCGCGGCATCAACATTTGAACCAACTGGTTCAAATATGGGTAAAGCGTTCATCGTTGGTACTGGTACAGCATATAAAATATATGGAGCTAATGGTGGAACTATTAGTGGTTCAGATGGTACTGTAGCGGCAGGAAAAGTAATAGAGCTTGGTGTAAAAAAAGTTGAGACTGGTAGTTCAACAGTGGTTTATATACTTAGTTAATGTCACAAACTGATTTCAAAGAATTAGTTAGGTCGGAGTACGTTAAGTGTGCTAAAGACCCAGTTTACTTTTTAAAAAAGTATTGTATGATTCAGCACCCAATAAAGGGTAAAATACCATTTCATTTATGGGATTTTCAAGAAAAGACATTAGAAGATATCAAAGATAACAGACTTAATGTTATTTTAAAAGCTCGTCAGTTGGGTATATCAACATTAACAGCTGGATATTCACTTTGGTTGATGACTTTTCACCAAGATAAAAATATTCTTGTTATTGCTACAAAACAAGATACTGCTAAAAATCTTGTTACTAAGGTACGAGTGATGCATGCTAATTTACCATCTTGGTTAAAACAAAATTGTGTTGAAGATAACAAATTATCTTTAAGATATAAAAATGGTTCACAAGTTAAAGCTGTAGCAAGTTCAGAAGAAGCTGGTCGTTCAGAAGCACTATCTTTATTAGTACTTGATGAGGCGGCTTTTATCGAAAAAATTGATACGATATGGGCAGCGGCTTCACAAACACTATCTACGGGTGGTCAATGTATAGCATTATCTACACCTAATGGTGTTGGTAACTGGTTTCATAGAACTTGGATGGATGCCGAAGATGGGATAAATGGATGGAACTTTATAAAGTTACATTGGACAATACACCCAGAAAGAGGAGAAGAGTGGAGAAATAAACAAGATTTATTATTAGGGCCATCATTAGCGGCTCAAGAGTGTGATTGTAGTTTCATAACTTCTGGTCAAACTGTAATAGATGGTTTGATTATAGAAGATTATAGAGAGAATCACGTAAAAGAACCATTAGAAAGAAGAGGATTTGATTCAAATATGTGGATATGGGAGTATCCAGATTACTCTAAAGATTACGTATTGAGTGCTGATGTTAGTAGAGGTGATGGTTCTGATTTTTCTGCGTTTCATGTACTTGAAATAGAGTCAATGAAACAAGTAGCAGAATATAAAGGTAAACTTGGAACAAAAGATTTTGGAAATATGTGTGTAAGTGTGGCAACAGAGTATAATAAAGCTTTATTGATTGTTGAGAACAACAACATTGGTTGGTCAGCAATACAGACCATAATAGATTCGGAGTATCCGAACATATTTTACACATCAAAAGATTTAATGTATGTGGATACATCAAAACAATTAACAAATAGATATAGAAGTCAAGATAGGAACATGGTACCAGGATTTAGTATGACTACTAAAACAAGACCATTAGTAATAGCTAAATTAGAAGAGTATTTTAGAGAAAAATCTGTTACTATTAATTCCCAAAGACTAATTGATGAGTTGTTTGTATTTATATATAAGAATAGTAGAGCTGAAGCGATGCAAGGATACAATGATGACCTTGTTATGAGTTTAGCAATAGGACTTTGGGTTAGAGATACTGCGTTAAGATTAAGAGCGGAAGGTATTGAATTGACAAAACGTTCATTTGATTACTTTCAACATCACGGCACTATCTATTCCGCCGATGATAATGAAAACGAATCTTGGAAAATGGAAGTACCCAATAGTGATAAAGAAGATTTGACCTGGTTAATAGGTAAATAATTAAGTAAGTGAGGAAACAATGGCCGACAAGAGTTTAAGAAGTAGACTAAAGAGATTATTTTCATCCAATGTGATTGTAAGACACGCTGGTGGAAGAACTTTAAAAGTTGCTGACACAAATAGAGTACAAGCTGTATCAGACTTGACAGATAGATATACTAAATTGTATAGTAATCTACAAAGCCCATATGGTGTTGGTAGACAAAAAGCAACTACTGATAGAGGACAGAGAGCTGGTCTATTTTCTGATTACGAATCAATGGACAATGATTCAATTTTATCATCTGCACTTGATATATATGCAGATGAGTCTACAATGAGGTCTGAATATGGAGACATATTACAGATACGTTCAGAAGACGATAATATACACGACATATTACGTAATTTATTTTATGATGTTATCAACATAGAATTTAATCTATGGCCATGGATTCGTAATATGTGTAAGTATGGTGATTTCTTTTTACAATTAGAAATAGCAGAAAAGTTTGGTATTGTAAATGTAACACCAATATCTCCATATACTGTATCAAGGGTAGAGGGAGAAGACCCAACAAATCCACACTATGTAAAGTTCATTGTTGAAGACCCAGAAACAAAATATACAGTTGGTGGTACAAGACAATTAGAATCAGAATTAGAAAATTATGAAGTTGGACATTTTAGATTACTATCAGATAGTAATATGTTACCTTATGGTAAATCTATGATTGAAGGAGCTCGTAAAGTTTGGAAACAATTAACTCTTATGGAAGATGCTATGTTAATACATCGTATAATGAGAGCACCAGAAAAAAGAGTATTTAAAGTTGACATCGGAAACATACCACCAAACGAAGTTGATAACTATATGCAACGAATCATCAATAAGATGAAGAAAGCACCAGTTATTGATAAAGAAACTGGTGACTATAATTTGAAATATAATGTTCAAAATATAACAGAAGACTTTTTCTTACCAGTTCGTGGTGGTGATAGTGGTACAGAGATTGATACGGCCGCTGGATTGACATTTGAAGCTGTAGATGACATTGAATATTTAAGAAACAAGATGTTAGCCGCATTAAAGATACCGAAAGCTTTCTTGGGGTATGAAGATGAAGTTAATGCTAAAGCAACTTTAGCGGCAGAAGATGTTAGATTTGCTCGTACTATAGAAAGGATTCAAAGAATCGTAGTTAGTGAGTTAACAAAGATTGGTATAGTTCATTTATATGCACAAGGTTACACAGATGCAGACCTTGTTAATTTTGAACTATCACTTACAAATCCGTCAATGATATATGAACAAGAAAAACTTGAATTGTGGTCTACAAAAATTGATTTAGCTGGTTCTATGAAAGATAATAAGTTACTATCAACAGAATATGTTTATGACCAAATTTTTGGTTTTACAGCACAAGAAAAAGACTTAGTAAGAAAACAAATCATTGATGACCAAAAGAGAGAATTTAGATATACCTCTATTTCAGACGAAGGTGCTGACCCAGCGTCACCTGGTGGTTCTGGTGAAGATGAGTATGGTGAAGACGATATGGTAACACCAAGTAAAACTAACTACTATACTGCTAGAGATAAAGCTAAAAAGAAAAAACAAGAAAACGAACTTGGGCCAGAAGGTGGTTCTCCACCAGGCGGACACGATGGAGCAGGTAGACCAAAACGACCACCTAAATTTGGTAAAGATGGTTCTGCTAGAGGAAGAGACCCACTTGGTGTAGTGGACATGCGTAAGGGTGGAAAGTCTATAGCGTTAGCACATTTAGATAAGTTAAAGAAGTCTATGAATAATAGTGACTTAAAACTGATAAATGAAACTAATTCTGTAGAAGAAGAGTATAAACGTGAAGTAAATGACACTTTAAATAACGATAAATAGAGTTCTCTAATATTTATAATAGAAGAATTATATACAAAAATACGGAGCTTAAAATGGCCTCAACAAAACACTTAAAAATAAAGAATACTGGTATTCTTTTTGAACTACTAACAAGACAGATAACGGCAGACGTTCTTGAAGGAAAAGAAAATTCTGTAGCTATTAAGACTATGAAAGGATTCTTTTCGGAAAATACAGAACTTGGTAAAGAGTTAGAACTTTATAATGTTTTGATGAACGAAAAATTTACCGCCGAAAAACAAGCTGAGAAATTGATTGAAGCTGTCGTAAAATCAAGACAAAGATTATCTAACAAAAAATTAAAGTTAGAAAAGTACAATTTGATAAAGAGTATTAAAGAGTCTTACGACATAGTAAACTTCTTTTCATCTCGTATTCCAAATTACAAAGTTTTTGCTTCTGTATACAAGTTGTTTGAGTACAACACAAATCAACATAGAAATAATCCAACCGATGAAATTCGTAATAAGTATTCTATTGTTGAACACATTATAAATAAGAAAGTAGATTCTTCTGTAAAAACAAATAAGATAATAGAGACTTATAAGAAATCAGAAAAAGATTTAAGATTGTTGACTTATTCGATGTTAGTTGATAAGTTCAATAACAAATATTCAGATTTGAATGAACAACAAAAAGCTTTATTGAAAAAGTATATAGAAAATGTATCTAATACCAATTCTTTACGTGAGTTTATTAATGATGAAATTTCAAAAATCAATAAACAACTAAAAGAAAAAGTAAAAGATGTAGATGATAAAGTTACTACAATAAAGTTAAAAGAAGCTATGAAGTTAACTAAAAATTTAACTAATCATAGAGTTGTTAAAGATAGCGATGTGGTTAATTTGATGAGATATTATCAATTAGTTGAAGAGATAACTAATGTCACTTCAAAAGGGTAATTTAAAGGAACTTCGTAATCTTATAAAACAAATTGTAAGAAAAGAATTAAACGAAGCTAACGTATCGAGTAATATTGACGGGGGTGAAGGCCCACCATCAACACCGAATTGGGTTAGTAGAAAGAAAAAAAGTAAGAAAAAGAAAAAGTCTGGATATAGTGGTGGTCATAAAAAACCAACAGTCTTGGGCTATATGTTAGCTATTGACCCAAAATTAAGAAAGAACTCTTAGGAGATAATTGTGAAACGATTTAAAATAAAAGAAGTACATCGTTGGTTAAATAATCTTCCAGAAAATAAGTGGAGAAAAATTTATAAAGTAGATGCTAAAAGAGTAGCTCACTTTATTAATCATGGTGGTAATGTAGAATTACCAAGTACCCTAAGAAGAAAATATGGGGATACTGATTTTGTTAGAGAAAAAAAGTTAGCAAAAGGATTTTTACTTAACAAAATTGAAGAAAAGAAAAAATTACAAAGTGAAAATTTAGTAGCAGATGCTGTACAACCACTTATCGTAGAAGAGTTAAAAAAATTAAATAGAGATGGTATACTAAAAGAGATTTCATCAGAATCAAGAGAGTTAAGATTGTATATTGATAATGATGCTAATCTTTATAAACAAAGATATATACCAATTTTAAAGAATTTATCTAAATTCAAAAAAAGGGGTAAGTTTAATTCTAAGTTAGCTGTCAAAGCATTCATGTATTTGGTTGATGATGGTGCTAAAAAGTATATAAAAGATTTTGGTGGTGATAGAAACACCTTTTCTAAAAAACATAAGTTAGAACTAGCTAAAGATTACGCTGAAGAGTTTGAAGAACAATTTAATAATAAAGAATTTGATTTCATGAAATAGGAGCCAAGGATGTCCAAGTCACTTTTAATAGATACTATGTTATTTGAAGTATCTCCACAACATATAAACGAGTCAATTTCCGACAATAATGGTAGATTGATTGTTAGTGGTGTATTACAAAGAGCCGAATCAAAAAATCAGAATGGTAGAGTATATCCAAGAGAGATTTTAATGAGGGAAGCTAAAAAATACACTAAAGAATTTATCAATCAAAAAAGAGCTATGGGTGAGTTAGACCATCCAGAATCTGCCGTTGTTAATTTAAAAAATGTTTCACATAATGTAAGTGAAATGTGGTGGGAAGGTCAAAATTTACTTGGAAAAGTAGAAGTACTTTCTACACCAGCTGGTAATATACTAAAAGAGTTATTCAAAGCTGGTATTAAACTTGGAATTTCTTCACGTGGTATGGGTTCTGTTTCAGAAAGTAGTGAAGGTGATACCGTAGAAGTACAAAAAGACTTTGAATTGATAGCGTTTGACTTTGTATCTAATCCATCTACTCATGGTGCGTTTATGCATCCAATGAATGAGTCTGTAAATTACAATACTAATGAAAATCTTAGAGAAGATGGTAGTGTTTGTGATAAATGGTGTAAAACCGAATCTATTATCTCTGATATTTTAACTGGAGTTTAGAATGAAAGATAGAAATATGTGGAAAAACTGGAGAAATTACAGATTAGACAATCCCACATTTAATCCAGACCTAAATGAACTTCTTAAAGAGGGTGAAGACGAAACTTTAAAAGGTCTTAGTGAAGGAATGTTAGCGGCAGTACAAAATCTCGTTCCAACATTAACAAATTTTGGTAAAATGACTGCGATAATGATGAATCCAAAAGACCCTAAAAAATCAGAAGAAGAAAATGAGTTAAGATTACAATTTGCTAGAAACTCATTACAAGATTTAGAAGAAAACGCTAAATTATTGGTTTCAAATTATAAATTTATTATAAAATATATTAAAGAAGAGTATGGTTTCACTACCGATGAAGATGAGAGTAAAAAAGATGGATAAGTTAACCAATAATACTCTTAAAAAAATTGACAAAGGTCTTGGTGACACAATCGCTAGAGCTATAAAAACAGTATCACGTGGTAAAATTCAAGAATGTGGTGGTTGTACAAAAAGAAAAGAATTTTTAAATAAGGCATTTCCGTATAAAAATGATTAAGAAGGTTGGAGACAAGTACGTTGTCTATGGTAAGAGTGGTGGTAAAAGGCTCGGAACACATAATTCAAAGAAAAAGGCCGAGAAACAATTAGCGGCTATTGAAATATCAAAAAACATACGTGGTGAAGTACGTAAGTTGGTAAGAAGTGTTGTTTCAGAAGCTACTACTGGTGCTCTAGCTATCCAACAGATAAAAAATCAAATACAAGGTGACCAAGCTAATACAAATCAAGTTACTGGTTATGATAAAGAGTATTTTGTTATTGGTAGAACCTTTGATAAAGCGGATGATGGTGCTGGACACAAATATGAAGCTCTATACACAGTATTAGTAAATAAAGATGACGATGAAGTAGTTGTTAATCGTATAAATCTTGGAACTGGTGATGGTGCTACATTTTTAAGAACCAATTTAGATGGATTTGGTAGGGATTCAAGAATACCTACATTGGTTAGAAGTTTGTTGTATGATTTTTTAGGTATACCTGACCCATTAATGTCGAGTTTTTAAACTACGATATATTTATATAAGAGAATAATTATGGCAAACATAAAATTATCAAAATTGGTAAAGAAGACTAATAGTTTTAGTGGTAAGGACGGAGATAACTACGATGGAATTGGTTGGTTTCCAAATAAAAATATGGAAAACGCTAATAAAGTTGAGACAAAAAATAAAATAAAGGCCGCTAAAATTAAAGAGACTTCAAAAAAATTTAAGAGTACATTTGAAGAAGAGAATAAAGATGGAAAATTATCAAATGTACCAGAAAAAATGATTAAACACAAGATGGATGATAATACTGGACAAAAAAAGAGTAATCCCAAGTTTATCAATCCTGACAACGTAATGAAATATATAGAGGAAACTAATATGAAGATATCTAAAGAACAAATCACAGATATTATACGTTCTGAAATTAAAGATGCTATACAAGAATTTCGTATAGATGAAAAGGAACGTGGAAAGGGTGGAGGCCCCGCACAATCTACTGGTTTATCAGTTTCACAAGGTCTATCTAAAGGTGGATTCGCAATACAGAGTAGAACTGGTATTGCTGGTGACACAGAGGGTGGTACAAGGTCAAACAGAGCTCCATCACCAGCTCCAGGTGGAAGTGGTGGTCGAGGAATCAAATCTTCTAAAGGAAGGGCTGCTGTTGCTTCCGCTGTATCTACTGCAGGTGCGTCAAGATTAAGTGACTTTCAAGCGGCTAAAACAGTTGGTGGTAGAAATGCTACAAGTGGTAAAATTAGTGCTGGTTATATAGCTGGTAAAAGTTCGGCTAAAAGTAAGTTCAACGCTATTGTCGATGCTCAGATAACTAAAGTTACTACCTCAAGAGCTGGTTATAGTTCTGGTACTCGTATGTATGTTGCTCTAACAAATTTAATTAATGTCCTAACCGCAAGAAAAACAGAATATGCGGCTAAATGGGATTACGCTACAGCTATTTATAACAATAATAGTTCAGCTAAAACAACTGCTAGAAATGCAATCATTTCAGCTAGACAAACACAAAGAGCTGAAAAACCAGTTGGTGTAGACCCACCACCACCACCAGCAACACCTGACATTGATGGTAGTGGTTGGAGAAATCAACCAGCTAATGGTTTTGACAGAACTGGTTTCAGAGCAGTTACAGATGCGTATAGAAATTCAAGTCTCTTGATGAACGCTATGTATGCAGATGGTAAAAGAAATGCTAGGGGTTTTGCAAGTAATACAGAAGCTAGAACCTTTAATGTAAATGGTAGAGGGGCTTCAACTAATTATGCTGATATGTTAAAGTTAGCTGGAGCACAAACAAGAGGTGATACAAGTGCAAACGCGATGTTTGGTTTAATTGACGCCAGATATGGAAATAGAGCTGGTACTGCAAAATCAGAAGCTATCAAAGCTGGATTTGATGGAAGTGCAGGTGGATTTGTTTGGTTTGTTGGTAGACCAGCGTAAGGAGATATAACAATGAGTAAAGATAACAAGAAATTACTAAGAGAATTTCATGCGTTAGGTGGTGTTGTATCACGTAAAGCGTTTAATTTAGATATTCCAGTCAGAGGTTCTGGTGTAAAACTCTCTTCTTTAATAGAAGGTAATCCAGAGTCTTGGGATAAATCTGAAAATAAAATGGATGTATCAAGATTTTTACAAGATGTATCAGAGTATGGTAACATTGGTAGAGAAATTTACAGAGAAACAAATTTAAAAGATATAGCTATAAAGTTATCTGAGATTGTTGAATCTGCTAAAATACATACAGTAAATGAAACTGATGATTGGTTTGATAAAGTTTCAGTAAAAAGAAACATGAAAGAACTTGGTGGTTTAGCTAACTCATTTATTAAAGTAGCAAAAGAATCTAATGCTTTACAACGTAGAATGGAAACTCTTTATGAAGATATGGGTAACATTTTAGGTAGGTATTACGAAATTAAGGACACTGGTTCCATACAAGAAAAAGAAGTTAAAAATTTAGATAAACCACAAAAAGGTGGTAAAGAAGAATATCAGAAATTCTTTAATGATGCTATGAAAAAATTTGGTGTTAGTTCACCAGACGAACTTAGTGATGAAGATAAGAAAGACTTCTTTAATTGGGTAGATAAAAACTGGTCAAATTCATAAATTTAAAATAGAGGTTATATGGCAATAAAGGTAGATGTAAAAGATAACAAGATAGAGTTTGCTCTAAGAAAGTTTAAACGAAAAGTAAAAGACTCTGGGTTATTACTTGAATTAAGAGAAAGAGAGTTTTATACAAAACCATCTCATACAAAAAGAGTAAAAAAATCTAAAGCAAAACTTAGAATAAAGTACGATAAGTTACGTAGAGAACGAGAAAGAAAGCTCAAAGGCTTTTGAACGTTTTATATATATAGCTTATATTTATTTAAAATAAAATACACCATTACCATTCCTTGGTAGTTCTTATGGTGTACCGATTAGTAGTTCACTATTATAGTTCCTAATAACTATATTAATCCCGTAAATGGAGATATATTATGGACGACCTTTTGAAAGATGCTATCGCAGATGCAAAAGCAGTTCGTGAAACAGCGTTAGAAAACGCTAAAATCGCTCTACAAGAAGCGTTTACTCCGAGACTAACTCAAATGCTTTCTCAAAAAATCCAAAACGAAGTCGAAGACGAAATCGAAGAAGGTGACGTTGAAGAAAGATACGAAGAAGAAGAAGAAGAAATGGAAGCTGAAGACGAAATGAAAGATGATGCTGAAATGGATTCTGAAGATTCTGAAGAAGAAGCTGAAGCTGAAGAAGCACCTGTTGATGACGCTGATGAAGCCGATGACGCTGACGCTGAAGAAGTTGAAGCTGCATTAGATGATGCTGAAGAAGCCGCCGAAGGAGACGAAGGTGGTGAAGAGGAAGAGGAAGGTGACGACCTTGACCTTGAAGCTGTTCTACGTGAGTTAGAATCAGAACTTGATGAGTCTGAAGAAGAAGTTGATGAAGAACTTGAACCTATGGATGCCGATGGTGGTATGGACATGGACAATGGTTCTGCTGAAGTTGATGAAGAAGATGATGAGTTCTTACCTGAACCTGCCGATGAGGAAGGTGATATGGATGTAGACATGGATGATTTACCAGAAAACTTTGACCTCGAAGAAGTACTCAAAGCTCTTCAAGAAGAAGAAGAAGAGGAAGAAGAGGAAGAAGAAGAAATGGATGAAATCACTTCATTAAAAGCTGAACTTGGAGAACATCGCGAAGTTGTTAAGTATCTACGTAGTAAATTAAATGAGGTCAATCTACTCAATGCTAAATTGTTGTTTACCAACAAATTATTTAGAAATCATTCTATGACGAATGACCAAAAAATAAAAGTAATTGAGCAGTTTGATAGAGCTAAAACCCTAAGAGAAGTGAAGTTGGTATTTTCAACTATTGCTGAATCAATGGGGTCTAAGCATAAGAAAAGTGTAAACGAAAGTAAAAAAGGTTCAGCTTCTAAAGTTGTTGCTTCAACCAAATCTAAGAAAGATGAGTCGAAAGATGTAATTTCTGAAGGTGCGGAATTGAAAGCTAGATTTCAGAAGTTAGCCAAAATACTTTAATTAATAACCCTTTAGGAGAATATAATGTCTGAACAAGGAAACTTAAAATCTATCCAATCTATGATGGATGGATACAATCCCTATAAACAACGTTTAGATGAAACTCGTCAGTTGGTAACAAAATGGGAGCCAACTGGACTACTCGAAGGTATTAATGAAGAAAGTAAAGTTTTCGGAATGGCAACTCTATTGGAAAACCAAGCTCGTCAGTTAATTGATGAGTCTTCCAAGACAAGCACTACTGCTAACTCTGAAGAGTGGAGCGGTGTTGCTCTACCTTTGGTACGTAGAGTGTTTGGTGAATTAGCTGCACAAGACTTCGTGTCTGTTCAGCCGATGAACCTACCATCTGGACTAATTTTCTACTTAAACTTCAAGTATGGTACAGCTCAAGCTGGTCACACACAGAATGCAGATATTCATGGTAATACATCTGGTTCTAATGCTGACGCGGCTGGTGGTTTGTATGGTGCTGGTAAATTTGGATATTCCATAAATGACCACACATCTACTAAAATTTTAGTAGCAAACCTAACTTCAGCTTCTGTCTCATGGGCAGATGTTGACTTTGAGCCTGACCTAAGTTCATCTCTTTCACAACTTCGTAAAGTTACAATTGCAGAAGGTAACGATGGTATGACTAACCCTGATAAAGAAGGTGTAAGAGCTTTCGAAATCTCTGGTTCTGATACCAATGCAATTTCAGCTTACTATCCTGCTTATTCAACATGGGATGGTTCAAACTGGAACTTCATCGTTAAAACTGCGGCTAACTACGAAGTAGACACAGGTGTTTGGATTAAGTATCACAAACAACCTACCGATATCACTCGTGGAGATTTTGAAGATTCTTCACCAAGTGAACCAGCAACCGACATCGGAATACCAGAGATTGACATCAAGATGAACTCTATTCCAATTGTTGCTAAAACTCGTAAGTTAAAAGCTGTCTGGACTCCAGAACTAGCTCAAGACTTAAATGCTTATCATTCAGTTGATGCTGAAGCTGAGTTAACAGCAATGTTGTCTGAGTACATCTCAATGGAAATTGATTTGGAAATTCTCGATATGTTGAAAGCTAACGCTTACGCGAAGACCGAAAGATGGTCTGCTAGAGTTGGATATGAATATGACCCAGCTACTTCTCTGTTCGCACAGTCAAGTGGTGAGTCTAATGCATACCAGAAAGGAACTTGGTTCCAGACTCTTGGTAATAAGATACAATCAGTATCTAACGCAATACATCAGAAGACTTTAAGAGGTGGAGCTAACTTCATCGTAATAAGTCCTGAAGTTGCTACTATTATCGAGTCTATTCCAGGATACATTTCTGATGCTTCTGGTGATGCTAACTCTAATCAGTTCGCAATGGGTGTACAAAAAGTTGGTGTAATGAACAATCGTTTTACTGTCTATAAGAATCCTTATATGCAAGAAAACGTAATACTCGTTGGTTTCAGAGGAAGTAATTTCTTAGAAACTGGTGCTGTATATGCTCCTTACGTACCATTAATTATGACACCGTTGGTCTATGACCCAACTAACTTTACTCCAAGAAAAGGTGTAATGACAAGATACGCTAAGAAGATTGTCAGACCTGAGTTCTATGGTAAAGTTGTCGTTGCTGATGTTAACTACGTTTAACATTTAGGGTACGATAAATAAAAAGGGGGGTTCATTCGAACCCCCTTTTTTTTGCCAAAGATATTTATTATTGATAAAATGTACATTTAATGTTATTAGTTGGAGAAAGATATGGCAACCCAACCAATATGGCCAGGAAGTGGTTCTTATTCAGACGCTACCAATACGCCATTTAGTTTTTATACAGACGACACTACATATGTAACACATTCGGTACAAACAGCCGAATGGTGTGCTAAAAGACTTGGATATCCTATCATGGATGTTGAATTACAAGGTGAACAGATGTATGCGTGTTTCGAAGAAGCTGTTACCGAATATTCTTCTATAGTAAATCAGTATAATATAAAAGAAAATATGTTAAAATTACAAGGTGCTCCTACATCTTCTAATTTTACCCATACTGTAGTATCAGATTTGGGAAGAGCAATAACCGTATCAGAAGCTTATGGAGCTGAAGTTGGTGTCGGTGGACAAGTTGATTGGAAAACTGGTTATGTAGAAACAACGGCTAGTCAACAAACTTATGATTTAGACGATTGGGCTATAGCATCTGAAAGTAGTTCACCAATTGAGATAAAACGAGTGTTTCACGAAGCTACACCAGCCGTATCAAGATACTTTGACCCATATGCGGGTACTGGTCAAGGTACTAATAATCTTATTGATAACTTTGGTTGGGGAGATAACTCACCTGCAGTTCAATTCATGATGATGCCAATCTACGCTGATATGTTACGAGTTCAACAAATTGAATTAAGTGACCAAGTAAGAAAATCAGCTTACTCGTTTGAGTTGATTAATAATAAATTAAGAATCTTTCCAATACCAAAAGATACATTTAAGATGTATTTTCAATACATCAGAAAAGATGATAGGTTTAAAACATTATCAAATGAGGTAACAGATACATATACTGATGGTGGACAAACCGCAGTACAATCTGACTTTTCAAACATTAGATATGATAACATGACGTATAACCAAATAAACGACCCAGGTAAACAATGGATTAGAAAATATACATTAGCTTTATGTAAAGAGTTGTTAGGTATAATAAGAAGTAAATATGGTAGTATTCCTATACCTGGTGCTGAAGCTTCATTGGATGGTGAAACTTTACGTTCAGAAGCTACAGATGAGAAGAATACTCTTGTAGAACAATTAAGAGAAATGTTAGATGTTTCTACTGGAGATGAATTAATGCAAGAGGAAGCGGCTGAAGCTGAAGCTACACAAGAGATTTTGAAAAAAGTTCCATTAAGTATTTACATAGGATAATAATATGGCTGGTAGATTTTTTTCATCGAATGATTTAAGAACATTTGAGGGTTTCAATAAGGAACTTGTAGGTGATTTACGTACAGATAAGGATGGTTTAATAAATCAACAGATAAAACTATTCAAAGTTTCTTCTGAACATACATCAACAAACTTGTATGGTGAATCTACTGGTGGTAAAGTTTATAAACCTGGTGTTTTATTCGCTTGTTTGATTGAGTCTGGTGATATAGATTTTAATATGGACGAATTTGGTTCAGATGCATTACAAGATGCTACATTTTTTATGTTAAGAGAAACATTAACAGAATTAGATTTAGTTCCAGAAATGGGTGACATAGTAGAATGGAATTATGCACACTTTGAAATTAATGGTATTAATGAAAACCAATTAATAGGTGGACAATTTGACCAAAATTGGTCTGTTAATTGTACTGCACATTTAATTAGGTCTTCTACTTTACAAATAGAAAGAGTTAGGAAAGTATAATGGCTGGTAGATATAGAACAATACCACAAGCTCAAGTAAAAGAAAGAGGTGTCGGGCCTAATGTAAACAGAGGAACACAATTATCAAGAAAAAAAGATAAGGTGAACGATGTTAGTGTAGGTTTGATGGAAGTTGATGCGGCTATTATGTATTATTTCAACGAAAAAATAAAACCGGCCATTGATGATAGTGGTGAGATGGTAAAAGTTCCTGTATTATACTCTTCTGCAGAAAGATGGAAGTCGGCTCAAGTTGATGGTGTCATAAGAGATAATAAAAACAAATTATTCTTCCAGTCATAACATTTAAAAGAACAAGTATAGCTAAAGATGATACTTTAGCGGTAGATAAACTTGATGCTAACGACCCAAAACTATTTTACCATTTCGAAAGACAATATACATCTGAAAATAGATATGATAAATTTAGTGTACAACAAGGTTTAAAACCATCAAGACAATATCATTCAGTTGCGATGCCAGATTACATGACAATGAGTTATGATGCTATTATTTGGACAAGTTATACTGAACATATGAACACATTAGTAGAGAAAATAAACTTTAACGATGGAGCATACTGGGGAGAACCAGGAAAATTTAAATTTCAAGTTAAAATAGACTCATTCGAAGACGCTACAGAGTTAACTGATAGAGAAAGGGTTATAAGAACTTCTTTTTCATTTTCTTGTAGAGGGTATTTAGTACCAGATAGTATTAACAAAGCTATTAGTACAAGAAAATACATTACACCAAAAGCAATTACGTTGAACGAGGTCATTCAGTAGGAGACATTATGAGTATTAATAAACAATTAGGTGGAGTTACCGATTTTATAAGAACAGCAGAAACGCAACCTGGAAATCAAGCAACAGATTTGGAATTTACAAATACTTTTGGTGGTGACACGATATTTATAATGAGAGGAAATGGTGAACCAACATCAAGTGCAGATTTAAAATCATTTGTAAACTTCGGTTACGTAGGTACAAGATTTTATAAGGTTGCTAATACTGTTTCTGGTAGTGCGTCAGCGTCAATTGATGCTTCGACAAACTCACAAGTTTACAATGTAACACTTGATACTGGTTACCAAATAAGAAATGGTTCGGCTAGAGTTAGTGTGAATGGTTTAGATTTAGTTTCTAATACAGACCAAACATCTACTGAAAGAGCTGATTTTTATGTTAGTAGTTCTAAAAAATCTATTAATATTAGAAGACTTTATACAAATGGATTTGGTATTGACTTATATGAAGCAGATACAGTTACATTATCATATCAACAAGAAAGTACGGGGAGTGTTTAGTGGGAATTAAACAATTAGAAGGATACGTAGGAAGTATACGAGATTTCATAACTCCTATTTCTGAGTCTGTATTCGGTGGAGATGTTTTAAAATTTCACGATACAAACAAGAATGAAACTGGTATGACAATGAATATGAAAAAAGGACAACCTTTTTACTCAACAGATATTTGTAATGTTGGTATTATTGAAAATGGAATTGGTGAAACACTTGAACAATTTGAATATGCCGATGTAACTGGTTCAAATGCAACTTATCAAGAGTTTCATCCAAATTTAAGTGATACGAATAAAATAAAAAACGGAACATTATCTGTTCAAGTAAATGGACTTAACCTTGATTCGGCTCAAGACCAAACTACAAATGAAAGTGGTGTAGAGTTTTTTATGGATTCTACTCAAACAAAAGTACGTATTAGAAAATTATACGTTAAAGACGAAAGTGCGTATGGAAAAAATAGAAAGTTACTCGGTATAAACCTTGGTTTATCAGATTTAAAAATATATGGTGATAGAGTAACTCTAAGATATCAACAGGAGGCTAGATAAGATGCCATTATTAGACCCGTTAAGACAATTACAACCCGGCCCATCGGCTAGTAGGTTATTACAAACTTCAGAAGTAACAAGTTCTGCAACTGGATTACCAACACTTGTTTGGGGTCAAGTAGGACTTAACTTACTTGCAACTGGTAGTTTAGACCTTGGTACAGGAAAGACCTTATCCGCTGGTTTCGTAAAATTATACAACAACGTAATAAAAAATTCACAAGGAAATCCATCAATACAATTACTAACTGGTGATTTTGCAAGTGGTAGTGTTAAAATCATGGGTGATTTGGTTGTAGAAGGTAGTCAATCAATACAAAATGTTGAGACTTTTAGAGTAGAAGACTCTATTTTAGAATTAAACTATACTGGTTCAACGGCGTTAGCAGGACAAGATAGTGGATTGAAAGTTGGAAGAAATGGTACAACAGATGCACAATTATTATGGGATGAATCTACGGCAAAATGGTCTATAGATAATGGAACTGGTGTTTTATTTGGATTAGCTAAAGAATCTGGTTCTAATTTAAAAGGTGCAATACTTACAAATACATCAGCATCTTCAATGGATACTAACGCTAGTTTAACTTTTAGTGGTACTGGTGAAGTTTTGGGATTACCAACAACACCAACAACATCTGGTTCAGCTACATCGAAACAATATGTAGAACAAACTATAGGTGGATATTTAAGAAAACAATATGTACATAAAGTATCGTCAATATCAATACCAAGTACCGCTAGTTTTAACAATAAATACACTGCATCAGCACCAGCTGGTTTTGATGCTACAAATGAAAATGATTTTATATTTTTTATAAATGGTCAATACATGGAACATGATTCTATTACCATACAACAAGATGGAACTACATTTAAATTACTTGTAGCTACTGCAAGTATTGGATATGATTTAGATGGTGATGATGAAATACTCGCTTGGGGTAAATTTAATGCTTAATGGGAACAACTAATGGCAAAAATTGAATTAAAACAATTAGATGATACAGCTGTTGCTGGTTTAACTGGGTCAAGCGGAAGTAGTGGTACTTCTGGTCAGTCTGGTTCTTCTGGTTCGAGTGGTACAAGTGGAGCACAAGGTGCTCAAGGTGCCGCAGGTGATGCTGGTTCAAGTGGAAGTAGTGGAACAAGTGGAGCACAAGGTGCACAAGGTGCACAAGGAGCTGGTGGTACAAGTGGTTCATCAGGTTCAAGTGGAACAAGTGGTGTAGCTGGTTCAAGTGGTTCAAGTGGTACGAGTGGAGTAAGTGGTTCTTCTGGTTCAAGTGGAACAAGTGGTGCCGATGGTTCAAGTGGTTCAAGTGGTACGAGTGGAGTAAGTGGTTCAAGTGGAAGTTCTGGTACAAGTGGTGTTGATGGTTCAAGTGGTTCAAGTGGAACATCTGGTGTAGATGGTGTAGACGCTAGTGGTTCAAGTGGAAGTAGTGGAACGGCTGGTTCTTCTGGTTCAAGTGGAACAGCTGGTTCGAGTGGAAGTAGTGGAACAAGTGGAGCTCAAGGAGCTCAAGGACATCAAGGTGCACAAGGAGCTCAAGGTGCTGGTGGTTCAAGTGGTTCAAGTGGAACGGCTGGTTCAAGTGGTTCAAGTGGTACGAGTGGTTCTGCTGGTTCAAGTGGAACAAGTGGTGCCGATGGTTCAAGTGGTTCGAGTGGAACAAGTGGTGTTTCAGATACTTTTGTAACAACATCATCTTCAAGTACTGCAATACCAACATCACATCCTACAACAATAACAATGACTCTTGGTACAGGACTAGCTTGGAGTACTGGTCAAAATGCTCTTGTAGCTAAAACAGGTGATGCAACAAAACAATTTTTAATGGATGTTACCAGTTATAACTCTGGTACTGGAGTAATGGTTGGTGAAAGTATATCCAATACTGGAACTGGTACTTTTTCAACATGGTCTGTAAATTTAGAGGGTGTAGCTGGTGATGATGGTTCTTCAGGTTCAAGTGGAACAAGTGGAACATCTGGTTCAAGTGGTTCAAGTGGAACAGCTGGAACATCTGGTTCAAGTGGGAGTTCTGGAACAGCAGGTTCAAGTGGAAGTAGTGGAACAAGTGGTGCACAAGGAGCTCAAGGACATCAAGGAGCACAAGGACATCAAGGTGCACAAGGTACTGATGGTTCAAGTGGTTCAAGTGGTACGAGTGGTTCTGCTGGTTCAAGTGGAACAAGTGGTTCAAGTGGAAGTTCTGGTACAAGTGGTGTAGATGGTTCTTCAGGTTCAAGTGGAACAAGTGGTACTGATGGTTCAAGTGGTTCAAGCGGAACGGCTGGTTCAAGTGGTTCGAGTGGAACAAGTGGAGCACAAGGTGCACAAGGTGCGGCTGGTTCAAGTGGAAGTAGTGGAACAAGTGGTGTAGACGGAAACTTTGGTGGTGCTTCATTTGAATATGACTTTTCTACTACTACAACAACTGCAGACCCAGGTGGTGGTACATTAAGATTAAATAACGCTACTCAAAATAGTGCTACACAGATATACATAGATGAAAATGACGCTGGTGGAACTGATATATCAAGTTACCTTACAACAATTGATGCATCAACATCTACTATAAAAGGTCATGTAAAGATTTCAAACAAAACTGATAGTAGTCAGTTTATATTAGCTACAATAACAAGTGAAACTGATAATACAGGATGGCATACAATTGTTATATCTGTAGTTGACTCTTCAGCCGCGTCACCTTTTAGTGATGGTGAAGATATTATAGTTACCTTTGCTAGAACTGGTGATAAAGGTGATACAGGTTCACAAGGTGCTCAAGGTGCGACAGGTGCACAAGGTGCTGGTGGAAGTAGTGGTTCTTCAGGTACAAGTGGTTCGAGTGGTTCAAGTGGAACAAGTGGTGCTCAAGGAGCTCAAGGACACCAAGGAGCTGGTGGAAGTAGTGGTTCGAGTGGAACAAGTGGAGCTCAAGGAGCTCAAGGAGCAACTGGTGCTCAAGGTGCTCAAGGTGCACAAGGAGCCCAAGGTGCGGCTGGTTCAAGTGGAAGTAGTGGTACGAGTGGAGCCCAAGGTGCACAAGGTACTGATGGTTCAAGTGGTAGTAGTGGAACAAGTGGTTCGAGTGGAAGTAGTGGAACAAGTGGTGTAGATGGTTCAAGTGGAAGTAGTGGTACTGCTGGTTCAAGTGGTTCAAGTGGAACTTCTGGTTCAAGTGGAAGTAGTGGAACTTCTGGTTCAAGTGGATTAACTGGTGATGCTTACGAAACTACATCTTCTTCATCTGTAGGTATACCAACATCCCACCCAACTACAGTCACATTAACTATAGGAACTGGTCTACAATGGACAATTGGTCAAACAGCTCTTGTAGCAAAAGATAATAGTAACAAATTTCAAGGTACAGTAAATGCATATAACCAAGGTACAGGTGTTTTAGAACTAGCTTCTACATCTCATACTGGTTCTGGTACATATTCAACGTGGGAAGTTAATCTTGGTGGTGTTGAAGGGCCTGCTGGTTCAAGTGGTTCAAGTGGAACTGCTGGTTCAAGTGGAAGTAGTGGAACTTCTGGTGTAGATGGTTCTTCAGGTTCAAGTGGAACAAGTGGTACTGATGGTTCAAGTGGAAGTTCTGGAACAGCAGGTTCAAGTGGTTCAAGTGGAACAAGTGGAGCTCAAGGTGCTCAAGGTGCACAAGGTGCGGCTGGTTCAAGTGGAAGTAGTGGAACGAGTGGTTCGAGTGGAACAAGTGGAGCTCAAGGTGCACAAGGTGCACAAGGTGCTGATGGTTCAAGTGGAAGTAGTGGAACTTCTGGTTCAAGTGGTTCGGCTGGTTCAAGTGGTAGTAGTGGTACAAGTGGAGCCGATGGTTCAAGTGGAAGTAGTGGAACGAGTGGTTCGAGTGGTTCAAGCGGAACAAGTGGTGCTCAAGGTGCTCAAGGAAACCAAGGTTCTCAAGGAGCTCAAGGTGCTACTGGTTCACAAGGTGCTCAAGGAAGTCAAGGAGCACAAGGACATCAAGGTGCACAAGGTGCGGCTGGTTCAAGTGGTTCAAGTGGTACCGCTGGTTCGAGTGGTAGTTCTGGTACAAGTGGTACAAGTGGACAAGATGGTAATTTTGGTGGAGCATCATTTGAATATGATTTTGATACGAGTACTACCGATTCAGACCCAGGAACTGGAAAATTAAGATTAGATAATGGTACACAAAATAGTGCTACAAGTATCTTTTTAGATGATGAAGACGTAGGTGGTAATGATATCCAAACGTATTTGAGGACTATAGACGATTCTACGAGTACTATAAAAGGTCATGTAAAGATTTCTAATAAACTTGACCCAACACAATTTATATTATTTACAATATCGAGTCTTGTTGAAAATACTGGATACTTTGATATTACAGTTAGTGTTATAGACTCTTCTGATTCTGCTCCATTTAGTAATACTGAAGATATTTTAGTTACATTCGCTAGAACTGGTGATAAAGGTGACACAGGTTCACAAGGAGCACAAGGTGCTCAAGGTGCTCAAGGAGCCGCAGGAAGTAGTGGTTCAAGTGGTACGAGTGGAGTAAGTGGTTCAAGTGGAAGTAGTGGAACAAGTGGAGCTCAAGGAGCTCAAGGACACCAAGGAGCACAAGGTGCTCAAGGTGCAACAGGACATCAAGGTGCTCAAGGTGATACTGGAGCTCAAGGTGCGGCTGGTTCAAGTGGAAGTAGTGGAACTTCTGGTGTAGATGGTTCAAGTGGAAGTTCTGGAACAAGTGGTTCAAGTGGAAGTTCTGGTACAAGTGGTGCTCAAGGTGCTCAAGGACATCAAGGTGCTCAAGGTGCAACAGGTGCTCAAGGAGATGGTGGTTCAAGTGGTTCAAGTGGTACGAGTGGTTCACAAGGAGCACAAGGTGCTCAAGGTGCACAAGGAGCTCATGGTTCAAGTGGTTCGAGTGGTACAAGTGGTGCACAAGGTGCACAAGGTGCCGATGGTTCAAGTGGTTCAAGTGGAACAAGTGGTGTAGATGGTTCAAGTGGAAGTAGTGGAACAGCTGGTTCAAGTGGAAGTAGTGGAACAAGTGGTTCATCAGGTTCAAGTGGAACAAGTGGTACATCTGATAAATTCGCTACATTGTCTTTTTCAAGTGCTGCAATCCCAACATCACATCCAACTTCGGTAACAATAACAGTTACTACTGGATTATCGTGGACAGTTGGTCAATCTGCACTGATAGCTAAAAATAATAGTAATAAATTTGTAGGTGAGGTAACTGCTTATAATAGTGGTAATGGTAGTTTTACTGTTGATTCAACATCTCACACAGGTAGTGGTACATATTCTGCTTGGGAAATTAATTTAGAAGGAGCTCCAGGTGTAGCTGGTTCAAGTGGAAGTTCTGGTACAGCTGGTTCAAGTGGTTCAAGTGGAACAAGTGGTGCTCAAGGTGCTCAAGGTGCGACAGGAAGTCAAGGAGCTCAAGGTGCGACTGGAGACCAAGGTGCACAAGGTGCGGCTGGTTCAAGTGGAAGTAGTGGTACGAGTGGTTCTTCTGGTTCAAGTGGTACGAGTGGAGTAAGTGGTTCAAGTGGAAGTTCTGGTACAAGTGGTGCTCAAGGAGCTCAAGGACATCAAGGTGCACAAGGTGCTCAAGGACATCAAGGTGCTGATGGTTCGAGTGGTAGTAGTGGTACAAGTGGAGCACAAGGTGCTCAAGGACATCAAGGTGCTGGTGGTTCAAGTGGTTCGAGTGGAACAAGTGGAGCTCAAGGTGCACAAGGTGCAACAGGTGCTCAAGGAGACGCTGGAAGTAGTGGTTCAAGTGGTACGAGTGGTTCTCAAGGTGCACAAGGTGCTGATGGTTCGAGTGGTAGTAGTGGTACAAGTGGTTCTTCTGGTTCGAGTGGAACGAGTGGTGCACAAGGAGCTCAAGGACATCAAGGAGCTGGTGGAAGTAGTGGTTCTTCAGGTACAAGTGGTGCACAAGGTGCTCAAGGACATCAAGGAGCTCAAGGAGCTACTGGTGATACAGGTGCTCAAGGAGCCCAAGGTGCGGCTGGAAGTAGTGGTTCGAGTGGAACAAGTGGAGCACAAGGTGCTCAAGGTGCCACTGGTGCTCAAGGTGCACAAGGAGCCGCAGGAAGTAGTGGTTCGAGTGGAACAAGTGGTGCACAAGGAGCTCAAGGAGCTACAGGAAGTCAAGGAGCTCAAGGTGCGACAGGTGCACAAGGTGCTCAAGGTGCACAAGGAGCCGCTGGAAGTAGTGGGTCAAGTGGTACGAGTGGTGTAGACGGAAACTTCGGTGGAGCATCATTTTACTATACCTTTGAAGCAAGTACTACAAACGCAAATCCAGGTTCTGGTGATATAAGATTAGACAATGGTACACAGAATGCGGCTACGGGTATCTATATTTGTGATACTGATGAAGATGGTACAGATATAGCATCCTACTTACAAACTATTGATGATTCTACAAGTACTATAAAGGGTCATGTAAAGATTTCAAACAAAACTGATAGTAGTCAGTTTATATTATGGACAATTTCAAGTTTATCAGACCTTAGTGGTTACTTTGACGTTACAGTAAGTCCTGTTGATTCATCAGCGACTAATCCATTTAGTGCTGGAGAAGACCTTGTAATTACCTTCGCTAGAACTGGTGATAAAGGTGATACAGGTTCACAAGGTGCTCAAGGAGCCCAAGGTGCACAAGGTGCGGCTGGTTCGAGTGGTTCAAGTGGAACAAGTGGGGCTCAAGGTGCTCAAGGAGCACAAGGTGCACAAGGTGCTGGTGGAAGTAGTGGTTCTTCAGGTACAAGTGGTTCTTCTGGTTCAAGTGGAACAAGTGGTGCACAAGGTGCTCAAGGTGCAACAGGTGCTCAAGGAGCTCAAGGAGCTCATGGTTCGAGTGGAAGTAGTGGTACGAGTGGAGCTCAAGGAGCTCAAGGTGCTACTGGTTCACAAGGAGCTCAAGGTGCGACAGGTGCACAAGGTGCTCAAGGAGCCGCTGGAAGTAGTGGTTCGAGTGGAACAAGTGGAGCTCAAGGAGCACAAGGTGCTCAAGGTGCTACTGGTTCACAAGGAGCTCAAGGTGCTACAGGTGCTCAAGGTGCTGGTGGTTCGAGTGGTTCAAGTGGAACAAGTGGTGCTCAAGGAGCCCAAGGTGCTCAAGGTGCACAAGGTGCGGCTGGTTCAAGTGGAAGTAGTGGAACAAGTGGAAGTCAAGGTGCTCAAGGTGCTACAGGAAGTCAAGGTGCACAAGGTGCCACTGGTGCACAAGGAGCTCAAGGAGCTCATGGTTCGAGTGGTTCAAGTGGAACAAGTGGTGCTCAAGGAGCCCAAGGTGCTCAAGGTGCACAAGGAGCTCAAGGAGCTCATGGTTCGAGTGGAAGTAGTGGTTCTTCAGGTACAAGTGGTGCTCAAGGTGCCCAAGGTGCTCAAGGTGCGACAGGAAGTCAAGGAGCTCAAGGAGCTACAGGAAGTCAAGGAGCCCAAGGTGCTACAGGTGCTCAAGGTGCACAAGGTGCGGCTGGTTCGAGTGGAAGTAGTGGTACGAGTGGAGCCCAAGGAGCTCAAGGTGCGACAGGAAGTCAAGGAGCCCAAGGTGCACAAGGTGCTCAAGGAGCTCAAGGAGCTCATGGTTCAAGTGGAAGTAGTGGAACAAGTGGTGCACAAGGAGCCCAAGGTGCACAAGGAGCCCAAGGAGCTCAAGGAGCTCATGGTTCGAGTGGTTCTTCAGGTACAAGTGGTGCACAAGGAGCCCAAGGAGCTCAAGGAGCTGGTGGTTCAAGTGGAAGTAGTGGTGCACAAGGTGCTCAAGGTGCACAAGGAGCTCAAGGAGCTCATGGTTCGAGTGGTTCAAGTGGAACAAGTGGAAGTCAAGGTGCTCAAGGAGCTACAGGAAGTCAAGGTGCTCAAGGTGCCACTGGTGCACAAGGTGCTCAAGGAGCTCAAGGAGCTCATGGTTCGAGTGGAAGTAGTGGTTCTTCAGGTACAAGTGGAGCCCAAGGTGCTCAAGGTGCTACAGGAAGTCAAGGAGCCCAAGGTGCTACTGGTGCTCAAGGTGCTCAAGGTGCCACTGGTGCTCAAGGTGCTCAAGGTGCTGGTGGTTCGAGTGGTTCAAGTGGAACGAGTGGAAGTCAAGGTGCTCAAGGTGCTACTGGTGGTGGTGGTTCACAAGGTGCTCAAGGAAGTCAAGGAGCCCAAGGTGCTACAGGTGCCCAAGGTGCACAAGGAGCTCAAGGAGCTCATGGTTCGAGTGGAAGTAGTGGTTCGAGTGGAACAAGTGGAGCACAAGGTGCCCAAGGTGCCACTGGTGCTCAAGGTGCTCAAGGTGCCACTGGTGCTCAAGGAGCTCAAGGTGCTACTGGTGCTCAAGGTGCACAAGGTGCTACTGGTGCTCAAGGAGCTCAAGGTGCGACAGGTGCTCAAGGAGACGATGGAGGTACTGGTGCTCAAGGTGCGACAGGTGCTCAAGGTGCTGGTGGAAGTACTGGTGCTCAAGGTGCTACAGGTGCTCAAGGAGCTGGTGGAGGTACTGGTGCTCAAGGTGCTCAAGGAAATACTGGAGGTACTGGTGCTCAAGGTGCGACAGGTGCTCAAGGTGCTGGTGGAGGTACTGGTGCTCAAGGAGCTCAAGGTGCTACTGGTGGTGGTGGTTCACAAGGTGCTCAAGGAGCTGGTGGAAGTACTGGTGCTCAAGGTGCACAAGGGGCTGGTGGAAGTACTGGTGCTCAAGGTGCACAAGGGGCTAATGCTGGTATAACCACATTCAATAGTTCAACAAACAATTATTTATTAACTGCAGTTTCATCTACAACAATACAAGGTGAAGCTGATTTCCAAGTCGAAAGTGGTACAAATCCATCTTGGAAGTTTGGAGACCATGCTAGTGCTGGTAATGATACATTCATTAGTGGTTCAGATACAACTGGTGAAATAAGAATAGCTAGTGTTGGTGTTACAACATTAGGTGACCAACATGGTAGAACAAATGGTACTTATGTATCTGTTGATGATGTTAACGAGGTTATCAGAGTACAATCAGAGGGTTATGTTGTACTTGGTGATGACGATTGGGCTAGTTTCGGTAATGCTACACATTTCGAAGTAGACGATAATAACCAAACAATTAGTGCTAGTGCTACAAAGTTTATTGTAATAACTGGTCCAGGTACAAACACAGATTTAAGAATTGACTCTGATGGTGCAGTAACAACAGCTACTTCTGATGCTAGATTGAAAAAAGATGTTAGTGAAATATCTGAATCTCTCGATATCATCAAAGGTTTACGTGGTGTAACATATAAATGGAAGACAGAAGAAGAAGGTAATCCAAAACATACTAATGATGGTGGTAAAACCTACTATGGTCTATTAGCTCAAGAGGTAACAGGTTCAAGAGCTCATAGTATATCATTTGAAGATGGTGATGGATACTTGGGTGTCAGTTTATCAGAAGTTGTACCAGTACTTATCAACGCTGTTAAAGAATTAGAAGATAGAGTTAAGTTATTAGAAGAAGAACTGAAAAATAAATAAAACGTTTCAGAGCTTAGAAAGATACTTATATATAAGTTATAATAAATGTTATAAGGAGATATAATATGCCAGAACCAATTAAATTTGATAAAGAAGAATTGGAAGGTCTACAAGATATACAAAATAGATATCAGAGTAAGACTATTGAGTTTGGACAATTAAACGTTCAAAAGATTCTTTTATCACAACAAATGGAAACTTTAGAAAACCAAATTATTAATATGGAAAAGGATTATGTTCAGATACAAACTGATGAACGAGATTTAGTTCAGAAGTTAAATGAAAAGTATGGGCCAGGTTCATTAGACCCATCTACAGGAACATTTACACCAATAGAACAACCTAAACCACCACAACAATAATTTCAATAAATATCGTTTGGGAATTTAGCTACCTATTTATATAGGAATATGTTATATATTCGCATGCGTAAAAAAGATAACTAATTAATTAGGAGAAATATAATGGCAGAGAGAATCGTCAGTCCTGGTGTATTCACTCGTGAAAAAGATTTATCATTTCTTCCACAAGCAATCGGTGAGATTGGAGCGGCAATAGTAGGGCCAACTAAAAAAGGCCCCGCGTTTGTTCCAACCATTGTTCGTTCATTTAATGAATTTGTGGATGTATTTGGTGATGTCACGAAGGATTTCTATACACCATATGCTGTAGAACAATATCTACGGAGTGCTGGTACGGTTACCATTGTAAGAGTTCTTGGTGAAGATGGGTATTCAAATGACGTAATTAAACTATATGCTATATCAGCAAGTGCGACGAGGTCTCTCGCGTACCTTGCACCATCAGCAGGTGGTAATAGTGGAGCTGGTGACTTATCAGTTTCTTCCGTTACAGGAGGAAACGTTGGGTCTACTGATTCTACACTTACTGTTACTGGTAGTGATGTAAGTGCTTATACAGCAACAATATCGTTTGATACGGGTAGTGCTAATTACATTGAAAATGTATTTAGTTATGATGCTCAAACTTCAGTAGGAGCTGGTGGTACAACTGTTCCAGTTTACTTATATGCTAATTTTAAAAATGCTCAATCATCTTTGAATTGGGTAGGTACAGAAGCTGTTTCAGCGTCTGTTGATACCATTAACTTTGCAAATCAAGATTATTCTAACGCTGAAACTCCAACCGTACACTCACAAATGATAAATGGAGCTCGTTTTAATCTATTTAAGATTAAGACTCGTTCACATGGTTCAAATGTAAATGATGACGTTTATGTTGTTATTTCTAACGTGAAAGCGGCTGGTAGTATAGCAGGGTCAGATTATGGTTCATTTAGTTTAGCTGTACACAAAGTTGATGATGGTTCATTAGTTGAATCATGGCACAATTTGAGTTTTGATGCTACAAGTACTAACTATTTACCAAGAGTTGTTGGTGATAGATATGTAACTATAGATGCAAACGGAAAACTTACTTATAATGGTGATTGGCCAAATATGTCCAACAACATTTACATAAGTGATTATTCAGCTCTCGAATTTGCACCAAAAACCGTAGTACCAATGGGTCATGGAGCTTTTACAAACCCAGTTCCTGGTGGAACTCACGTAAATGCGGCTCAGTTGGTAACACAACAAACAAGTGAGAACTTAGAGTTTGACACAACAATTCCATATGGATTTGACTTTAACTATTATTACACATATAATAATAATGGTACAGCTCATGATAACGTTTCTTACCTAGCACCAACACCAATAAGTGCTGGAGTTGGTAATAACGTTAGTATGTCCTTAGAAAATATGTTTGGTCATGCTTCTGCTTCAGCGGCTAGTGGTTATGCTACTGGTTCTGATAAAGTTACATTGGCTGGTTCACATATTAGTCAACGTAAATTTGCTTTACCATTCCAAGGTGGATTTGATGGTATGAATCCAGCTACAGTAAAGAATACAGGAGCTAGTATAACATCAACAAATACTATGGGATTTGATTGTTCAACAGCTACTACAATGGGTACTAAAGTGTTTAAGAAAGCTATAAACGCTGTCAGTAATCCAGATGAGTTTGATATTAACTTACTCGTAACACCAGGTATTGTACATGGTTTACATAGTAAAGTTAGTGCAAGAGCTATGAACATGGTAGAAGAACGTGGTGATGCATTCTATGTAATGGATGCTTCTATATATGGTGAGAGTATATCTACAATGACAAGTCGTGTAACTACATTAGATACTAACTATGCAGCTACATACTACCCTTGGGTTAAAATTGTAGATTCTGGTACTTCTCTACCTGTATGGGTTCCGCCTTCAGTTGTTTTACCTGGTGTTATTGCTTATACAGACCAAGTATCACACGAATGGTTCGCACCAGCTGGTTTGAATCGTGGTGGATTAACTTCGGTAGTTGAAGCTCAAACAAGACTAACTCACGCTGAACGTGATGACCTATATGAAGAAAGGGTTAATCCTATTGCTTCATTCCCAGGTCAAGGTGTTTGTGTTTGGGGTCAAAAGACCTTACAAGCTAAACCATCTGCGTTAGACAGAGTAAATGTAAGAAGATTGTTAATCAGATTGAAGAAATTTATTGCTTCATCTTCAAGATACTTGTTGTTCGAACAGAATACTGCTGGAACAAGAAATCGTTTCTTGAACATTGTCAATCCTTTCTTAGATTCTGTTCAGGCTAATAGTGGTTTGAGTGCATTTAGAGTTGTCATGGATGAATCTAACAACACACCAGATGTGATTGATAGAAATCGTCTTGTTGGACAAATCTATATTCAACCTACGAGAACTGCAGAATTTATTGTTCTGGACTTCGTTGTACTCCCAACAGGGGCTACATTTCCAGAGTAATTAAACTTCTTAGTTTAAACTTAAAACCCACCTTAATCGGTGGGTTTTTTGTTTTAGTGATATTTATTATTGTGTTATAGAGAAGATAGACTATAACGATGTTAAAATTAACTTTTTTATGTATAGGTGATATTTATATATAAGAAAAAATAATTGAAATTTATTGGAGATATAAAATGGCTGAATTACTCGACCCTTCAGAAATAATGTTCACTCCGTTTGAACCGAAGACGAAGAACCGATATATCATGTATTTAGAAGGTATACCATCGTATCTAATTAAGACTGCGAATAGACCAAGTATTACTTTCGAAGAAGTTGAATTGAATCACATAAATGTGAAACGATACGTGAAAGGTAAAGGTGCTTGGGAGCCTATTGAAATTACCTTGTTTGACCCTGTTGTTCCAAGTGGAGCACAAGCTGTTATGGAATGGGTTAGATTACACAAAGAATCTGTAACTGGTCGAGATGGTTATTCTGATTTTTACAAGAAAGACATAACTATTAATATGTTAGGTCCAGTTGGTGATAAAGTAGAAGAGTGGACATTAAAAGGTGCGTTTATTGTATCAGCGGCTTTTAATGATTTAGATTGGTCAGTTAGTGACCCTGCTGAAATTACATTGAGTCTACGTTACGATTACGCTATATTACAATTCTAACAATATTTTATTGGTGGATAGGGGGAAGTTTGTGGTGGACTTCCCCTTTTTTTTGCATAGGGTTTTTTGATTTAGGCTGATACTTATTAAAAAGAAGTTTTATAAAATAGTTTTATATGAAATCACATTATAATACATTAAGGAGAAATTATGGCTAAGAAAGAAAAGCCTAAGTTTCCAACCGAGATAGTACCATTACCATCAGGCGGTAAGTACTATCCAGATGGACACCCACTATCGAGTGGTGAAGTTGAAGTAAAATATATGACAGCTAAAGAGGAAGATATTCTTACTTCACAGAATCTTATCAAACAAGGTAAAGTAATTGACGTATTGTTAGAATCACTTGTACAAGGTGACTTTAATATGGATGATATGTTAATTGGTGATAAGAATGCAGTTATGATAGCCGCTCGTGTTCTTGGATATGGTAAAGATTACGAATTTGAAATGGAAGACCCAACTACTGGGGAAAAAGAAAAACAAGTTCTTGATTTAACTAGCCTTGACCACAAAGAAACAGACTTTGATGATGACTATACATTTGAATTACCAAATTCTAAAAGGGTATTAGGTTGGAAGTTTATAACACAACGTGATGAAAACGAAATAACAGAGGAATTAAAAGCTCTACGTAAAGTCACAAAGAGAAGTGGTATAGAACAAGAAGTAACTACAAGACTAAGAAAAGTTATTACATCAGTAGATGGAGACGAGAGTGTCGGTACTATTAATAACTTTGTCAATAATGAATTTTTGTCTCGTGACTCAAAAGCATTTAGAGATTATTTATTGTCCGTAACACCTGATGTGGACTTAAATATCATTGTTGATTTTTCTTCAGGTGAGGAGGTCGAAGTCACCGTTCCTATGACGGTGGAGTTTTTTTGGCCTAAGTCCTGAACACAAACCTAAGATACACGAACAAATATTCCAAATAGTATTTCATGGGAAAGGTGGCTTTACCTATGATGCAGTGTACTCTATGCCCACATATTTACGTAAATTCTATTTCTTACAGATGCAAGCCTTCTATAAAAAGGAGAAAGCAGAATACGATAAAGCAAATAAAAAATCATCTTCGGCAAGAGGGCCAAATATAACTCCAAGACGATAAATTTGATTTATTTGATATTTATTATTGATTAAATCCCCTAACGATATATAATACGGAGACAATAATGGAAGATATCAAAGATATAAAAAAGATAGCTAAAAAATATCTAAAATCCCCAAAAATCTACAAAATGAGAAACAAGATTCAAATTGTAGCAACAAGTGGAGCCTACATGAACCTTGAACATGACCCAAGTGGTAAAAGTTACGAAATAATTGACCCATCAGACAATCTTATAGGTGGTGGTGATTATGATGTAGTGATGGAGCCTTTTTCAGAGTTTAAGGATTTACTACGTTCTATGAAATTAGAAATCAAAGAAGTAAAAGAAAGTAATGTCTACGAAGGTATTATCAGTACCTTATTTCAAAGAGTTATGGCTGGTGCTAAACCAAAAGATGTAGTACAACAAGCTACTAAAAATCATCCAAGTCTTGAAAAACTTGAAAAAGAAATTGAAAAAGATTTGGTAGCTTTACACAAAAAAGAAAAAGAACTAAATAAAAAACTTTCTAAACTTCCAAAACTAGCATAGGTTTAAAAACTAAATGGCAACAGAAAGAACAAAGGCTGATTTAAAAGCCCTTAAAGAAGAACAAAGACTTATTAAGGAGATTAATAAAGAACGCAAAGAAATATTAATAACTCTTAATAAAGCTAAAAATATGGATTTACAAGGGGAAAAGGCTAAAAAACGTATTCTTGAGCTGGAAGAACAAGATAAAAAGTTAAAAGAAAAAATAAATGAGATAAAAAAAGAAACAGTTACATACGATGAAGATGTTGCCGATTTATCATCACAAGTTAATGATACCTTAAATAAAGGTATAAACATACATAATAGTTTAAACAAACTTGGTGCTAAACAACTTTTTACACAAGAACAAATAACTGAACAATCACAGACCATAAACAATGTAGTTGGTACAAATGTAGATTACCAAACAGATATATCTAAGATATTGATGGAACAACAACAGACTACCAATGTACTACAACAAAATCAAGCGGCTATAGGAACTGAAGCTTTTAAACAAGTAGATTTAGGAGCACAACAAACTGAAATAGCAGAACAACGTTTAATGTTACAAACTGGTCAAACAGATTTATCAAAAGCAGAGGTTGACTACGCTCTCGAATTATTAGATATCGCACAAGACAGATTAAACGTACAAAAGAAGATATCTAAAGCTCAAGATATGCAACAAAATGCTACCAAACAATTAATGCAACCAATGGAAGACATTAAGAATAAAGCCGCTGAGTTGGGTGGTATGATGAAAGCTGTATTTGCTAATCCAGCACTCGCTCTTGTTGCTGGTTTAGGTTTAGCCGCTAAACAAATGTTCGATTTATTCAAGGGTGCTCAAAGTCTTAAAACAGAATTAGGTATTAGTGATGAGGCCGCTGTAGGTCTACAAATGCAGATATCTGAAGTATCTATGTCTATGAAAGCGGCAGGAGTTGAAAGTGCTGATGTAGCAGAAGCTCAGATGGCCTTAATAAACAATTTTGGTGGTGTAGCCGCATCTTCAACCGAGTTATTAATGAGTATGGGTCAATTGAAAGCTGACTTTGGTGTTAGTGGTCAAGCCGCTGGAGCTCTAATGGTCACGATGAAAGCTATAGGAGCTGGTTCCGAACAAGCCGCTTTCGCTATGGCCAAAAATGTTGCTTCACTAGCTCAAGCTGAAGGTGTAGCACCAGGTCAAGTAATGCAAGACATAGCTAATAATACTGAAGCTTTTGCTGGATTCGCCAAAGATGGTGGTATGAATGTCGCTAGAGCCGCGATAGAAGCTAAAAAACTTGGTATAAACTTTGATACTGCAGTAAAGATAGCAGATAACTTATTAGATTTCGAATCAAGTATACAACAACAAATGGAAGCTGAGATTTTACTTGGTAGACAATTAAATCTTGATAAAGCTCGTCAACTAGCTCTGTCTGGTGATATAGAGGGTTTACAAAGAGAAGTATTAAAGAATGTAGGTTCAGAATCAGAATTTAATGCAATGAACGTTCTTCAAAGAAGAGCTCTAGCACAATCTATTGGTATTAGTGTAACAGAGTTATCGAAGATGGTAGCTAATCAAGGTAATATAAATAAACAGACGGATACTCAAAATGCTAATATTGCTTTTATGGCTATGATAATGAAAGAAGTACGTGGATTGAGTGCAGATTTAGTTGATATTTGGAAGATGTTAAAACCAATATTTATGATAGCTTTAGCACCTATTGGTGGTATAGTTTTCTTATTAGTTAAAGGACTTAGTATTCTTGCTAGTTGGATTACCTACTTAGATGATATTTCTGGTGGTTACTTGACTCCCTTATTAGGTATAGCAACATCAATCTATCTGATGACTAAGTTAACAGCTAAAGAAGGTCTGTTGGCGTCAATAAAAGGATATGCCATTAGTCTTAAAGATTATATTCTGAAAAAGAAGTCAGCCCTACTTGATAAGGTAAGTAGTGGTTCTGGTAGTGGAGATGGTGGTACTCGTAGAAGACGAAGAGGGGGTAGTGGACTTGATTTTGTAGAAAAGTTAAACCCAGCTAAATTATTAGCCGGAGCAGCCGCTATGTTAATCGTGTCCGCGGCATTATTTGTAACAGCTAAAGCTCTACAAGAATTTACAAAGGTTGAGTTTAGTGACTTGGTTAAGGCTGGTGTAGCTTTACTTGGACTAACATTAGTATTAGTTGCTATAGGAGCTCTAATGACGAGTGGTGTTGGTGCTGTTGCTATTCTTGCAGGAGCGGCCGCAATGTTGGTTATAGCCGCAGCTTTACTCGTGTTAGGGTTTGCTATACAAGCCATAGGAAGTGGTTTCTCAATGTTATCGGAAGGTATAAGTTCATTTACACCAATACTAACTACATTAGTTCCATTAGCTAGTGGAATATTTGTTTTAGCTGGAGCGTTTGGAGCTTTAGGAATTGGAATGGGTGCGTTAGCCATTGGAGCTCTTGCATTACTACCAGCTCTTCCTGTATTACTAGCATTATCGGGAATTGGTATGTTAGGTATGGCGTTAGCAGGTGGTGGTAATTCAGATGTTGCAGAATCAGAACCAATGGTAGTTACTGATATGTCAGTTACCGAAGAAAAATTAGATGGTGTTATAAGTGCCGTACATGCATTAGAATCAACAAATAGAGAATTATTAACAACAATGAATCGTGGAATCAAAGGTTTAGCGGAGGTATAGTATGGGATTACTTGAATTAAAAAGTAAACTAGCAGTTGGAGCTGGACAACCAATGGGTTCACCTACTGGTAATAGTATAGGTTCATCAACAGCACCACAAGCAGTAGACTATTTTCCAAATCTACACGCTACTGGATTTACAATGAATTTCAATGGGCCAGCTTCATTGTTCACATTGAATGGTGTTCCAGAGGTAGTTGATTCAAATCCAATTGGTAGACATACCGCAGGAATGGATATACAAGCATTTAATGTATCGGATATAACTGGTTTAGAAACACCACAATTAATTCAATTTCAACAATCAAGTGTAACGATGTTTACACAAAATACTCAACCATTTGTTCAATCTGATGTAACTTCTTTTCAACAAGAACTTATACAATTTCCACAATCGGATGTAAGTACGTTTACACAAGATACTCAACCATTTGAAATATCAGACGTAACTACATTTCAACAAGAAACGACACCATTTCAACAATCAGATGTTACTTCGTTTCAATCAGATACCGCACCATTTATACAAGGAGATTTAACTACTATAAACTCTGAACTTAGTGGTTTAAATCCATTTTTACAATCTGATGTAACTTCCGTTCAACAAAATACAAATCCATTTGAACAATCTAACATAACTTCATTTCAAGCACCAGAATTAATTGATTGGTTTCAGATTTCGATAGACAACAGCCCTTTAGCTGAAAGAAGTCCAAGACAACCTTTTAATTTTCCAAGTTTAGAAACACCACCATCATTTGACTCTTATAATGCTAATGGAAGAATACCACCAACAGAATTATCAACCGAAGGACAATATGATAAGTTACCTTATAGAGATAATAATGTAATAGGATTTGACCAACCTTTTATTATAAAGGATATTGGTAGTAAAGCGGGAATTGATGCTGTAAGTAGTGTACCTGGTCTTGGTATGATTAGTACAATGATGGGTAGAGCTACTGATGATGTATTTAGAATCGGTAAATTTTTATTAACACCACAAGGTATTATGTTTGGTGCTAAACAATGGTTCTTTCATAAGATGAATACGTTTCCACATACAAGACAATGGAATCCAGAAAGTTTGTTTTCAATAGTTCCAATGGTTCATATACCTACACATGGAAAACCAGGTTCGGTTGTAGTTGGACCAGTAGCAGAAAAGATGCAACCTTATATAGAAGGTTTAGCTAATAAGGGTACTGAAGTAGTTGGTAAACTAGCCGATTTAATTGGTGAAGGAGCTCAAGATGTTTGGACATTTGGTGGAAAAGTTGTAGATTGGGCAGGTGTAAATTTTCAAAAAGGACAACAAATTGTTGCACCACTACTCGATAAATACAAACATTATTTCCCACAAGCAGAACCAAAAGTAACTGAGGGAGCACCAGTAGTTGAGTCTCCAAATAAAGGTATTGATTGGGATAAAGTTAGAGATGTAAGTAAGGATGTGTGGGAGAAGGTAAAAACATCTGCTATCAAGATTGGTAATACAACTACAGATTTAGCACAAGGAGCCTTAGATGCAGGTAAAACTGCTTTATATTGGGCCAGAGGTCAGATAGCTCATCTTACTAGCGATCCAGTAATGGATTATATGAGAAGTCAATTATCTGGTGGTACACATTCAAGACACCAAGATAGTTTAATGGTAATTTGGAAATCTAAAGCAGAAGGAGCTGGTATAGTACCAGGTAGTGCTGATTCAAGAATAGCAATCCCAAGTATGTTGGGTAATGAAGGAGAAGAGAGAAAAATACATTTAAATGCTATGTTATATGGTCTTTCTTCTAAATACACAGAATTAGGTTTACCAGTACATACTAAAGAATTAAAATCTAATTTCGATGTAGCTGGTGATGGTACACCAATATTATGGTTACATCGTGGTATAATGTGGAAACAAAGTTCTGAGACAAGTAATTTATCGAGTGGTAGAATGGATAGACATCCAGCGATAGAACCACAAAAAGCTAGATTCTATAAATTAACAGACTCACCACTAGCTGAAATGATACATCATAGAAACATAGGTAGAGATTTTGCAAATGGTGATAATGGTGTTGATATTATGTTACCACCAACAATTAAGACAGATGATGATATTGTTAAAAGATATGCACTTATGTCCTATGGTCAAATACCAGGAGATATTAATCAAAAATATCAACAAACATTACAAGGTTCTTCCGAAGTAGCTAAAAGTGGATTGAATACACCAGAAGTAGTTGAAGAATTAAAAAATTTAGAGAACGAAGTTGTTAGAAGACAAGAAGGTAGAAAGAAAGTATATGCTTTAGGAACACCAGGAAAACCTGGTATGAAACCAGTAGAAGATACTAAACTTGGTCTGATAAAGAAGGGTGATACTAATAGTTTTAGTAATGAATTAACAGACAAAGTTAACATGACACCATATGGTTCTGATAATTCAGATATGGATTTTATTCCATTTAAATTTAAGGACTTAGTTAATAATAAGTTCATAGTATTTAGAGCAACCTTAGAAGGAATTAGTGATACAATAACACCAGGTTGGAATGAGACTCAATATATAGGTAGACCAGACAAAGTTTATACTTACACTGGTGCAGATAGAGCCATAGGATTTGGTTTCAAAGTTTATCCAATGTCAAAACAAGAGATGATTCCTATGTGGGAAAAATTAAATTATCTTGTTGGTCTTGGTTATCCACAATTTAAATCTGCTGGTGAAACTGGTGGTAGATTAATGACACCACCATTTATAGAATTGACTATTGGTAATTTATATAAAAATACACCAGGATTAATTGATAATATTTCTTTAACAATAGAAGACGGAAGCCCTTGGGATATTGATGTACCAATGCAGTTACCAAAATTTGTGACTGTACAAATTGGATTTAAGTTTATTGGTCAATACGCATTATCAATGACTGGTAAACATTTTGATTTACCTTGGTTAAGTGGTACTGAAGAATTTGGAACTTTTGCTACAGACCCAACAAATAATGAACCACAAGACCCAGTTAGAATTGACCCAGATAGGACTTATGAAGCAATACAAAACTCAGGTAGGGGTAGTTAATGGAAAGATACAAATATAGTAAAGAAAAAATAGACAAAAATGGAAAACGTTCATTTGGTATAACATTGTTCCCAGAGATTCCAATTCAAGATACAGATACATTTCATTTTGCTCGTGACTTTGAAAGATTTGATTGGTTAGCGTATAAATACTATCAAGATTCAACATTGTGGTGGATTTTAGCAAAAGCCAATGGTTACTCACATGAATCAAGACCAAAACCAGGTGATAGGATTCGTATACCAAGAAATATAAGTGTCATATTAGACGAATTTAAAAGAATCAATACTAAACGATAGAGGGTTGTAAGTTGTTAAACTTATCAGAAATACATCCAGACGTTAGAAAAACGTTGCATGAAATTGAGAATGCAATGGTTAGGGATATTTCGCCAAATACACCACAAGCGGGTGTTGGTCAAAAAATAAAAGACATTTATGCTAAATCTACATTCATTAGAATGTTTTCTCCAGTAGATAGTACTTTGGTACAGAAAAAAGATGAAGAGGGAAAGTTAGTTTATTCAGATGAAAATAAAAAGAAACCAGTTTTTGTTAGAAATAGAAATGGTGGTATGAAATTTGTTTCTATAATGGGTGGTGAGTTAGCAAAAGATGACAATGGAAACTTTGTTAACGCAGATGGTTTTAGAGATATGTACGACATGGGAAGATGGGATACTTTAAATGCTACCAATACAAGAGATGGTAAGTTAGCTGATAGATATAGACCATTACCAGGTGTGACTTCTATTAGTGTAGAATTTGCTGGTTCAATGAAAGCTATAAGAAACGCTACAATTAGTTGGACTTGTTTTTCATTTGAAGACATATCAAGATTAACACCACATTTTTTAGCTCATGGTAAACCAGTAGTTTTGGAATGGGGATTCTCATCACTAAAAGATTTATCAGATATTAGATTTATGGATATAGACGCAATATCTAATGGTGACGCGTATAAACAAATACAAGAACAGATATGGTCACTAAAAGGTAAGTACGACGCTATGGCTGGTTTGATTAAAAACTTTGAGTGGAAAACTCGTGAAGATGGTGGTTTTGATTGTACAACAGAAATAACTTCTTTGGGTGTAAATACTTTGGGTCAAGAAATAAAAGGAAGTACTGCTTCAAAACATTCTTCCGATGAAAGTGATGAAGAAACACCAAAGTCTCGAACTATACCAACTTTACCAGAGTTCATAAATCAATTAGAAAAAGAAATACAAGCTTTATGTTCTTCTGGCAAATGGTTTGGTAATTCTTTTCTACCACCAGGAGAACAACCAAATGGTTTGGTAGCGTTTGAAGTTCAAAAGTGGTATGGTGATACTCAATTTGGCCCTTACATAACTTGGGGTTGGATGGAAGACAATATCATAAGTAAGTTCTTAGGAAAAATTAATACAAGTGGTGGTTCAAATCCAGAGGAAAGGGTATTTTCTGATTTTAGAAGTATAATACCAAAGATGAAAGATGGTATACCACAATTAGATGACTTTGAATCTGTTTTAATATCAAACCATGAAAGTTTAGTTACTGCAGATATTTCAGAGTTTATTTTTCCTGGACAATGGCCATTAACTGCTAATGGAGACGATGATTGGGGCGGTGATAGTGAAAAAGTATTGAAATTTTATAATATGTTGGTTGAAAGAAAAGATGTCTTTCCAGATTTTGCAGCCCCAGGAGATGCAAATAAAGGTAGACTAAGAAATATTCTAATTCACTTTGATGTGATAAAACAAGCTTTCAAAGATGTTTTAACAATAGAAGCTGGAATGACCAATATTTTTAACAAATTAAATGCACGATATGGTATTTGGAATTTAAAAATCACCACAAGTAATACTGGTAAAGATGGTAGATGTAGTGTCATTGATGAACATTATACACACCAGAGTGTTAAAGATTTAATTGAAAGCCCAAGTACTTATGATGGTAGTAAAGTTGATGGATTATTATACATATTCAATGTAATGAATGAAAGAAGTATTGTAAAAACACACAATCTTACAGCTAAACTACCAAGTTCAATGCAGACAGCGGCTATGTTCGGAGCCAATACGAGTGGTGAAGCTCCATCTACCGCTGGTAATCCAGGAGCTATAAGACTTGGTAAATTATCTGGACAAACTAAAGATGACTCTATTGGTGATATGAAAATGGCGTGGGAGAGACTTAACTTTGGTAGTGAGAATCCAGAAGACCCAAATGCAAATAGAGGTGAACTAACTTTAGATTCTGGTCCAGAAATAGCTATAAAACCATCAGAAGAAGCAGAAAAAGATAAAGAAGATGACAATTCAGAAGATGAAGCCGTAAAAGCAAAAAACGCCGCTCTAAGAGCCGCTTTTGAACTACAAGAAAAAGAAAAAGTGTTTGTTACTGCATTACAAACAAAAGGTAAAAAAGAGGAAGTTCAATCCTTTGGTGATGAAAAAAAACCAGTCTTCGAAATAGACGATGATGATAGAAAAATATATAACCAATTTGGTATATTGAAAACAAAAGGTACTATAAATTATCAAGAGATTATGAAATCAATATTAACTACTGGTGAAGGGAGTAGTAACTCAAGAAGAGACATATTAGTTCCATTAGAAATTGATATAGAAGTTACTGGGATTGGTGGTATAGTTCCTGGTAATGCTTTTCTTACGAGTTACTTACCAGAAATGTATGATGATTTGGTATGTTTTCAAGCTACTGATATTTCACATAATATAGGAACTGATGGTTGGGTTACTGGAATAAAAGGTTTGATGAGATGTGCTAGTACAACAGACTCAGAAGCAATTGCACTATCTGAAGAACAAAAAATAAAGATAGTACAAAATGAGAACTACGAAAAGAGTTTAACAAAAGCAGAAAAGATGAAAGCTTTAGGTTTACCATTACCACCAGGTTCTTTATCACCACCATCAGACGATGGTTTTGTAGGGCCAAAACAACCACAACCAAAAGACCCTGACCCAGAGGAAGAGAAGAGAAAAGAAGCCGAAAGAATTAAAGCTGAAAGAGATGCGGCTAATAGAAAGAAAAAACAAGAACAAGAAAGAAAAAGAAAAGAAGCAGAAAGAAAGAGAAAACAAAAAGAAAAACAAAAACCAAAAGGGAAAAAGGTTAAAAAACAATTACCACTTGAATCCACATATTCTGGAACACATAAACAAAATGATTTATATGTATATGTGAGGATGCCAAAGTGGAGACCACCAAAAGCTGGTGGTAGTAAGAATACATCTTACTTTGGTGAGTCACCAAAACAACCAGTACCATTTTCAGTTAGAAAGAAATTTTGGGATAATAATATAGAACCACCACAACCATATGGACAAACAAAACTTCAGAAGTAGAATAAAATGCCAGAAGATACAGTATACATACAACAATTAATAACAAAATCTAATAGAATAGAAACTTACGCTGGAAAAACTGGTGTAAATGATTTCAAATATCTTGATGGAGAATTTGTAAGTCCTGAAATACCATATCATATTATGTATCAAAGTGATGGTACAGAAATATATGTTACTGAAGTAGACTTTGATGAAAATAAATCAGAAGTAATAATGAGACAGAAAGGTGAGACAGATTATAAAGAGTATGTAAGAGCTAAAGATAAAGTACCACCTTTTTATACACCAAAACCATTTAGTTTTAAAACAAGACTTACTGATGCTAAAAAAGGTTTTGTAGATAGAGCTTTTGTTAGAATAGCCGCTAATGAAGAATCTGTTCCAATCGAAATAAAACCATCAGCTTTTAAGAGTGTTCCACCAACATATAAAAAAATAAAAATTAAATGGAAAATAACTGGTAAAGAAGATGATATCAAAACACATAACGTTAATGTTTTGGAAAAAGCCGAACGAGACTTCAAAAATCTAACAGCATTAACTCTTGGTTTATTAGACGGGTATCAACCATCAGAAAAAGATAAAGAAATGATAGAATTGCAAAAAAAGCTTGATAGGATGGACATTTACTAAACTACTTATATTTAAATAAAGGTTATATATGTTAAAATCCCAAGTATTAGACAAAGGTTTTATCGAAGTTATAGATTCGCTCGGAAGTGACCTAACTGTGGTTAATTCTGCTCGTGTATCATTCGGTAAGAGAAAAGAGAAGTTCGATAAGTCAGATGAACGATTAGTTCGTTATCTTGCTAAATACAAACACTACTCCCCATTCAGACACTTACAAGTTCAATTTCATATTAAAGCACCAGAGTTCGTAATGAGACAATGGTATAAACACGTAGTTGGAATAGAGACAACATCTAACTCTTCCACCAAAGACCATGCTTGGAATGAGATTAGTGGTAGGTATGTTGTAGTTGAAGACTTCTACACACCAGAAGTATTCAGACAACAATCAGAAGATAACAAACAAGCAACAGAAGGAGCAGTTGAGGAACAAGATGTAGCAAAACATCATTGGGAAACTGCTATGTTTCATGCTAACCAACAATATCAAAAGTTATTAGACATGGGAGTTGGTAAAGAACAAGCAAGAGCAATACTTCCATTGAATCAATACACCGAAGTATATTGGACAGCATCGTTTCAAGCTATTATGAATTTCATAGAGTTAAGAAATGAGAAAACTTCTCAATGGGAAATACAAGAATATGCTAAAGTGTTATTGGAACAAATGAAAGAAGTATACCCTAAAACAACAGAACTATGGAGTGAAGCACACAATTGGTCATAGTAGAATCAAGTAGAGAATGGGATAAGTTTATAAGAGAGTTTAAAAAACATGACTCTGTTGTAGTTCCTATTCAATGTGATGTAAATAAACATCCAGTAGATACAAAATTGTGTCTTCTATATATTAGATTATTAGATGATGATACAAAAGAGTATGTACTGCCTTTTAGACACTCTGATTCTTTAAATTTAGACTTAAAATACATCAACAAGATTAGAACATCAAAGAATGTTTATACACACGATAAAAAAGTATTACTACATTTTTTGAAATGGGATAATGTATTTGATTTACAGATGATACATTACTTACGTAAAAATGACCCATTATCAATTGATGAGATTACTACAAATTCACATCAACATTTTTACACATACTTTCGTAAGTTTGATAACATAAATTGTGTAGTACCACTTCTAAAACACGTTGAGTGGTGTAGGGAAGTTGTCAAGAAAATAGCTATGGTTGTATTTGGTAAGAAACAAGATTGTTATGATACGTACAATTTTGAAGTGTTAGAAAATCTACAATACATAGAACAATTTGGTTTGATGACAAAGAATAATGGATTGGTTTATTCAGAATACAATCCATACACAAGTACTGGAAGACCAAGTAACAGATTTGGTGGTATCAATTTTGCAGCTCTAAATAAGAAAGATGGTAGTAGACAACAATTTGTTAGTAGATACAAAGATGGTATGTTGGTTGAGATGGATTTTGATGCTTACCATTTGAGGTTGATTGGTAAAATCGTTGGTTACAAATTTCCAAATGGTTCGGTACACGAACATATGTCTAAATTTTATAAATGTAGTTATGAAGAAAGTAAGAAGTTGTCTTTTCAATATTTGTATGGTCATATACCACAAGAAGTGATTGATATAAATCCATTCTTTAAGAAAGTTGATGGTTACATTAACAAAAAATGGCAAGAGTATAAAAGTGGTAATTTTATTACATCTGATATTTATAATAAGGAAATATATAGGGAAAATCTAATTGATATGAATAAGAATAAAGTGTTCAATTATCTTATTCAGTTAATGGAAACAGAGAATAATATGAGAGCTCTTTCAGATTTAATTCCCAAACTAAAAGGGTACAAGAGTAAATTAATTCTCTATAGTTATGATTCTTTCCTATTTGACTTTAAGATTAGTGACGGGTTGGACTTTATTGGTATGGTAAAGGAGACATTAGAACAAGGTGGTACATACCCAGTCAAGATAGCAAAGGGAAAAAATTATCATGAGATGGATGATATAACAGGAAAATTTAATGGAAATTAATTACGACAAATTAGTAAAAGAGTGGTCTGATAGGATGAGTGGTAGAGAACCAATTTATACTAATAGATATCACAAGTCAGTTTTACGTGATGTTATGAAAGATTTTGGTTATCCTTTAGAATTAGTGGATGGTTTTCAACCAATTACCAAACCAAGAGTTGTATTAGAAGGTAAAAGAGAAGAAGCTACAGACAATACAGATATGATGGAAACCGCCGCATTAATAGGAACTACTGGTGGTTCAATTCAACCATTTATTGATTTATTAGATTCACCAAAAGTATTCAAGAAAATTAAAGTCACCAAAAAAGATGATATAGAAGATTTTAAAAAACAATGTAAAGAAATAGTAAAGTTGTGTAGTGATGCTAGAAAAGAATTGATAAAGGGGTTGGGTAAACCAGGAGATTGGAATAGTAATGGAGTTTCTATAATAAAAGGTACTGTTTTACCAGAGTTAAAGATAGAAGATGGTGTTCCAGTTTTTTATGAAAATGGTTTACAAACAATCGCCGTTTGTGGTGGTTTAGCGTGGGGTATGTCAGTATTTGTATCAGAAAAAGTAACTTTTTCTTCACCACAATTTATTCATTCTAAGATTATGGATTTTTACAAAGCAGAAATTAACAGAGGTATCACGAGAGTAGGTTCTAAAGCGGCTACACCAGATGCTATAATATCAAATGTAGATGCTAGTACTTTATTAAAAGCTCTAAAAGACGATACCAATGAAATTGTAGGGAATGAAACTGATGGAACTGTATCTCTGGGAAAAGATATAACTTACATTCAAACTTCTCTTAAAAAGGGTGTTGGTGCTTCACAAATGGGTAAGTTTACTAAATTGATAAGGGGTACTTACAATCTTGGTATGACTAATCAAGAAGCATCTGATTACTTACAAGAAGAACGTAATGAAATTGAAAACTTAATATACGAGGGTCTTTGGGATAAAGTAAAAGATACAGTATCTTCTGTTTTCAAAAAAGCTAAAAACTTAGTTAATAAAGGTTTATCAACATTAAAAGGACTATTTTCTAAATCATTTAAAGATGGTGCAAAGATAAAACCAAAGACTATTAATAAATTAACAAAGGGTTATACAATTAAAGAATGGACACAAGCTGATTGTGATTTGTTGTTAGAAGGAAAGATGACAGATAATACCAAAGCTACAATTAAAGCTATATTCGATAAACCATCGAAAGCGTATTCTAACTTAGCTAAAGAAGTCAAAGTTGTCGAAAGTAAAATAAAAACTCTTGGTGACTTGGGTTATGGTGATATAGTAAAGTTAACATCTCCAAAAAAGATACCTACAACAAGTGGTGAGAAAGTTCCAGGTGCAAGTGTTGTTTTAACTCTAATATCTAATATAGCAACGTTAGAAACAATAAATGATTTAGCAAGTAAGAGTGGACAATTAAAGAAGATAATAGCAGATTTAGTTACTGAGATGTTATTTGGTGCTACAAACCAACCACTATACAAAGTTTATGGTAAGATGTCTTCTGGTGATAAAGCTTATTCCTACTTGGGTACAGCTAAAACAACAGAACAGAAATTAGACGCAGAAGATGTTAATATAGAGTTAATGGGTACTAAAATACATCCACATTCAAAAAATCCTTATTATGTAATAACTTGTTACTTGTTACAAGAAATCACAGATACTGGAAAGTTCTATGTTAAGATTAGAACTGGTACTAATTCTTCAAGTAGAATAACATTTGTTTTTGAAGGACAAGCTGTGTTAGGGCCATTTGATATTGATGAAAAGTTAAGTGAGATAGTTTAATGAGGTCTCAATTACTATGTACATTCACGAAAAGGAATAAACTCTATGATACTATAGATATTATTATTGCTTGCCATGATATACTATTTAATAAGATTTATGTTTTCACAAATGAAAACGACCATCATGAATTAATAACCACATATAATATTACGGGTGATTATGATTTTGCTGGAGCTGATACAAGAGATACAATCTCTTTACATAGAAAAAAACAAACAAACACATTATATACAATAAATGCAATCAATACAATCATTAGACAAAAAAACAATGGTATACTTGATAAAAAATTTATCATACCTTGGGATGAGTATAGAAATTCATTATTATTAACTAATGAAAATGATTTAAACGTTATACCTACACGAATTTATTCGATAGTAGATATAGAAACTTGGAAACGAGATAGAAAGTTATGAAAAAATCAATCGTAGTTGTTGACGATTTCTACGATAATCCAAATGAAATAAGAAATTTTGCACTAAAGCAAGATTTTAATATAACTGGTAATTATCCTGGACATAGAACAGAAAGCCTTATAAACGATGAAGCTAGAGAAAAGTTGACATCTATAGTAAAAGGTAATTGGGGTGGTGATGTAGATTTTCCAACACACGAGGGTTCTTATCAAGGTTGTTATCAACACGCTGTAGCTTGGGAAAAATCTTGGATACACTATGACAATTGGAATGATTATGCTTGTGTTATCTATCTTACACCAGATGCTCCATTACATACTGGTACAGCTATATTCAGACACAAAACAACTGGAATAACAGAGAAACCAGAAAATGAAGATTTGTGTGAAAGGTTATTATCAGATGGTAGAGATTACACAAAGTGGGATATTGTAGATAGGGTTGGTAATGTATTCAATCGTGCAATAGTATATCCTGGTAATATGTTTCATTCAAGTATAGAATACTTTGGTTTCGACAAATACACTGGAAGATTATTCCAAACATTTTTCTTCAATAAAATATAAAAAAGCTCTTGACTTGTATCCTTTTTCTTCGTATATTTAAGTGAAATGAGAATGGGAGATACAACAATGTTAGACAAAAATTCAACAATAGATTATTATGATGCTATCGGTAAATTAATGGATGGTATCAAAAAAGACTACGCTAGTTGGGGTGGTAATTCAATGGATGATATAACACCACAACAAAAAGATATTAGACTTAAAATGATTGACGAGTTCAATAAAGGTTTAGATATCAAGAGTGGTAAAAAATATGACAAAGTTATACAAGGTGGTTCTGTTTGGGGTTTTATCGCTAAAACTGATGGAGTTCACAAAGGAATACCACATAAGAAAGGTGATGTCTTTAAAGCCGCTGGTTGGAGAGCTCCTGCTAAATGGGCAAGGGGTTCAATATTTGATGACAATCAGACTTGGTTTCATTGGACTGGTCCAAACTATATAATATAGGAGTTAAAATGAGTGAAAAAATAAAAGAAATACTTGGTAGTATAGTATTGGTTATAATGTTATACATTTGGGCTGTTATAATGTTTACTTTGGATGGAGCTCCATTTCATTAAAAAAAGTTTAAAATAGCTCTTGACTTTTACGATTTTTATTCGTAAGTTAAGGTGTTGATTGAGATGAGTACTTTTAAAAACGGATAATCAACAACGGATAGAAGGATGTTGAGAGAGACTAATCACCTCTTGAGTCTAATGGTGTTCTGAGATTGAAACAGTTGATTACTTGAGTAAATTGTTTGAGGAGCTGTGGGGTTCGAATCCCCACCTATTCTCTAAAGCGAGTGTCTTTGGTGGTGACACACTCCCCAAAAAGAAAACCACCACTTCTACACATGGTGGTGGGTTTTGTTTTAATCCTTATTATTTTGTTGTTTTCCCACCACCAAAGATTTTTAAAAATAGCTCTTGACCCGTATACTGGTTTTTTAGTACCTTTAGGGGTAAGTTAAAGGAGTAAAAGAATGAAATCAACAACGTTTAAAACAAGAAAAGATATGATAGATTATTTTGAAATTCAAAAAGACCCTGATGAGGTAGATGTTATTACCGACCATTTACCAGAACCTGAGAAGTGTTGTACTATTTGTGAGTTTTCTGAACCAGGTGATGGTTGTGGAGCTAATGACTTATCTGAGTCTGAGTTTTGGGAAATGAAAGCCGAGGTTCATTATGGGGTTTAATGAAACTATTTACCACAAAAACCAAACAATGGGTGTGGAAGAATTAGACCCACCATTCAGAGAGGTTACATTTGACAATCTTATGTTAGAGTTCTGTAAAGACTATACAAGAAGTGAATGTGATAATTTTGCAGTTGTATGGAAAGAATATCATGGTGAACTTCAGATAGAACAAATCTACAACCACGATACTGGTGAAATATATTGGGAAGATGACTTTGATGATGTAGATACACCAAGTGGTAGAGATTGGTCTTTGAATGATGAGATACTATATTGTAGTATTCTTATGTGGGGTGAATTAGAACAAACAATCGGAGGATAAATGACTAAAGAACAAATAATAGAATTACTAAAAGAAATAGAAGATTCTTTGACAGATGCTTACAACACTGGACATGAAGGTGAGATTAATAGTGATTCATTATATTACATAGACCAAGGTAAAGGTTTAGTAGAGGATTTGATGATTAAACTCAAAAAAGAGGAAGTGAGTATCAAAGTGTAACATACTAAAACAAAATGTTACACTATAGGTAACAAAATAATACACATAGAAAAACTACTCATACGAGTAGTTTTTTTTTAGCTAAAAACACGAACTTCTATCTTTAGTAATATTTGACTTTAAAAAAAAATAATTTTTTTTTCAAAAATAGGGTACTTTGGTACGATGCTTGTAACTATATAGGTAAAGGGAAGAGTCAAAAGGACAAATCCATAAATAAACGTAAAAGGAACAAGAAATGAAGTTCACAAAATTATTTAAAAGAATAAAGAGTAACAAAGGTAATTCACTTGCCGAATTTGCTGTTACTACCGCTATGATGGCAACACTTGCTACAACAGCCGCTCCAAAATTTGGACAAATCGGTGCTGGTGCTAAAGAAAAGAAAACTATAGCAAACATTGACAAGATTGTAACAGTTGCTAACAATTTTTATAACCAAACATTATCCGAAGAGGGTAAGGGAAGATTTCCTGGACAATCAAAATATGACCAACCAGTTGGTGGTGTTACATTGTCTGAAGGACAACTTACAGATGAAGCTTTAGAAATCTACATGGAAACTATTCTTGATTCTAAAGAAAACTATGAATCAGATTTAGGTGAGTTTGTTTACATATTCTCAACTGCTTCAGATGACGATGACGCTTTACAAGGTAATTGGATGAACCTTGAAACTTCAGTAGTATTTGATACTGATGGAGCATTAGACTTCAAAAAAGACTTTGGTAACAACGGAATATCATCCCCATTCCAGGATGGTTCATACGCTTACTTAGTAATACCAGGTAGTGGTAGTGGTACAGATGCTCAAGCACCTGCTCTTGTCGTAATAGACACAGAGAATCCCGCAGAACTAAATAAAACTTTAGTACCTTAACCAAAAAACAGAACGAAAGTTCGGAAAGAGAAACACAATGAAAATAAAAAAATCAAATGATGGTTTTACATTAATCGAATTGATAATGGTGATGATAATCTTAGGAGTATTATCAGCTGTTGCAATTCCACGATACTTAGAGACTATCGAGAAAGCTGAAGAAGCTTCCGAAGATGCAGTCATAAGTAATATTAGTGTAGCACTTGAAAACTACGGAGTTCATAAACTCATAGATAGTGGAAGAGCTATATGGCCAGATAATCCATTTGACGCTTTAAAGGACAAACCACAAACATACACAACTGATGGTACAAATGCTGATACCGACAATGAGTGGACATTTGTGGATGGTGACCCCGCATATATTACTCACCAACGTTCTGATAACACGAGGTGGAAGTGGGAATATGATGCTGGAATCAACACAGGAACAGACACAGATACTACTGGTACATTAGGCAGTAGAGAAAGTCTGGTAAGTGGACAATAAAAACGGATTTACCTTAGTTGAACTTATTATGGTAATGGTAATCATTGGTATATTAGCCGCAGTCTCCATTCCGAGATTCACTAATATTGTAAGACAATCTGAAGCGGCTTCTGAACAAGGAGTACTTGTTAATTTAGTCGCCGCTTTAGATACTTATAGTCAAGAAGAGTTTATTGACAATGGTGTTATGAAGTGGCCAGATAATCCTTTTGATGCTTTAAATAAAGTACCACAATATTACGACAAAAGTGGAACCGTTATGATGAAAGAAATGGACGATAGTGATTGGATATTTACTGCTGATAAGAGTAATGATTTCAAAAATCGAATTGTTCATAGAAGAAAAGAAGATAGTCTAGCAATATGGACTTATAATTCAACAACAGGTGAGATTGGGTATTCCAATCCACCATATCAACCAGACCAGGTAGTATATAGACCTGATTTGGATTAGGATAAAGAATAATGAAAATACTGAAAGAGAAAATGAATGAAGGTTTTTCTTTAGTAGAATTAGTAATGGTTATGGTCATCTTAGGAATATTAGCCGCTGTTGCAGTACCTAAGATGACTCATGTATTACATAAAGCGTCAGTAAGAGCTGAAAAGACTACAGTAAACACAATATGGGCAGGATGTGAACAATATGCAAGTGATAAACTATTAGAGACTGGAACTGAAAATTGGCCATTCAATCCATTAACAACATTTGGTAGAACCCGTAATTTGAAAATAAATTTAGAGTTGGGTGTACCTGATGAAGATAATGAATGGCAGTTTAGTTTGATTGATGCAGGAGAACCTGCTATCTTTCATCAAAGACCTGACGATGAGATTTATTATTACACATATGACTCTACATCATTTGAATTAGCAGAAGAACCAGTGAGGTATATAGCACAATAATGAATGAACAAATAAAAGAATACTTACTATACATTGGAATAGCTTTATGTTTTGGGTATGTGTTTTTCAGACCAGACCCAAATGAAATACCAAAAGTAAAACCACCATCAATGGAATATTTTGATGAAACACCGATAGTAGCTTGGAGAGCTTATGACAGAAAAGGTGGCCCTTGTGTAAAGATTAGATACAAAGTACAGAGGGATAAAACAAGATTATATATGTTTGATTTCAATGGTAAATTAGTTCACCAAACACCACTAGCATTAGATAGATTTCGTGATGGTAGAGAACGAACAGAAACATATGTTTGGAAACTTTACAGAACTGAATGGACATCTGATGTAGACCCAGGATACTATACAATAGTAGTTGGAACAGACCACGATAAAAGAGGTATAGGTACAGAGATAGAAGTATTATGAAGTACCTAACACTTTTATTATCAATAAGTGTTATATATTCACAAGTAGACGAACAAGTTTTTGCAGACCAAGGTATCACAAGAACATCTGAATTTAAACGAGGTAAAGCCTACGGACAAGATTGTGATGATACAGAATAC
>Ga0098037_1000104_pt1 | contig 57321 bp, 43 predicted proteins | sample 5_EtaG_FD_75050 | JGI IMG/M metagenome (GOLD analysis project Ga0098037, IMG submission 75050) | Marine viral communities from the Subarctic Pacific Ocean - 5_ETSP_OMZ_AT15132 metaG | ecosystem: Environmental > Aquatic > Marine > Oceanic | place: Pacific Ocean | collected 2015-01-08 | reverse complement strand
CAGCCTATGCACCGTATTTTCAAGTTAGAAGACTTAGAGCACTTGCGTGGATTTACAGGTGATTGGGTTGTTTCAATTATGCCACAAGGTGAACGAGGCTTTGTTACAAAAGAAGATGACAAAGTGTCTTGCTCTACTTTTACTTTGTCAGAAGAAGATAAAGAAAATTTCAAGAAAGTAACTGATAATGATTATCATGTAGATGTAATTAAGTTAGAAGAAGGTTACTACATATTTGATGTAATAAAGTATGATGGTAAAGAAGTCCACGATACTTTACTTGATGACAGAATCAAGATACTAAGAGGTGGCATGGAAGGCATTGAGGATATTCATGTACCCAGTGCTAGTGATACTAGATTGACTGATGATGGTGGTTTAGAATTAACTGTCAAAGACTTAGAAAAAGAAGGTAAAGACATTTTACTTAGAGATGCTAAGTCTACATATATGGTAGGTGAACTTAGACAACCAAAGTGGGTTTTACTTTCAGAGGGTAATGATGTTGTACTCATAGTATTAGAAAGAAGAGGTAATGGACCTTACACATATCGATTAGGTACAGGTCCTATTACTCAAGATGATAATCTAGGAGATAGGGCTGTAACACTCAATAAAGAAACATATATGGATGTGGGTACTGCTTTCAATAGTGAAGAAAAGTACAATGAGGGTGACCATGTTCGTGTTAATGTAGACAATGTAGGCGTATCTGAATTTAGCGAAGGTAACAAGTTGTACACTGTTACTGGTTCTGAAATAGAGGGTGAAGCAGAAGGTGAAGGTTTAGTTAGCCAAGAAACATTAGATTTACTTACGAAGTCAGAATCTTCACAATGGATATGTGAAGTCAGCAGTACTCCGTATGGTATACGAATATCTATGCCACAAGGTGATGTGGTTTACAAGGCTACAGAATCAGGAAGTTCATGGACCGTGCACAGCCCAGTTGCCGATAATAATTATCTGGTCAGACTATCAGAAAGCCAAAGAAGATTCTGGAGTCCAGTTGCTGGAACTATGTTGAAAGCAGGTTTAGAAATAGCGGCTAAAGAAGAAGTCAATGAAGATGATTATGAAGAAGGTCCAATAAAACCTCTAATTAAACCAAAGAGAATAAAGGACACTGATTGGTGGGAAGAAGAAAAAAAGAAAGTGTTAGTCAAAGGCTTACAACTAGTAGAAAAGTTACTCAAAAGTGGAGTAGGTGCAGTAGGTCAATCTAGCACTGGTACTATGGGACTCGGTATAGGATACGCTACTCCTATAGAATCACCTATGGGTCCAACAAACTTACACGATGAAAAGACCATGCCGGACTACGATAATAAAAAGAGGCCCGGAGAAGATTCACCTATAGAGCCAGAATCAGAAGAGGAGGAATCCTCTAAGCATATCGTTATACCTGTAGAAGGTGGTAAGTTAGAACTTACAAACGATTCTGCTGTTCTCCGTACTTAGTTATATAGTATGAACATTCTCTATAGAAACAATGGCAGCCATGGCTTCACTACGAACTTCCCCTGTTAACCACAGCGGAAGCATCAGTATAGTCAAGGCTGATAATGACCTCGTAATTGCTGGCTATGCATCGGTTGAGATGGTAGATAAGCAAGGAGATTTGATTACTAGAGGTGCTCTAAAAAATGCATTCGGTGACTTCATGAAAGCAGACGGTTACCGAAATGTGCAACTAGCACACTCCAATATACAAGTAGGAGAGGTGATTTCACAATATACAGGCTCTGATGGTAGAGTTTGGAAATCCGGCGTTGATGACGCTGGTATGTTTGTTGTCATTCAACTAAGAGATGACATCGAAAAGGCTCGTGAAGTAGCCAACGAAATTCGCAAAGGTGCCCTTAGAGGTTTCAGCATTGGAGGACAAGCGTTCAAGAGAATGAACAAGTCTGATGATAAGCATGGAGATTATACAGAAATTTCCAAACTGGAACTACATGAGGTTACTATTTGCGAGAAAGGTATTAACCCGGAGGCGACATTCCGTATATTGAAGGAGGATACAAGTATGACAGAAACAGATACAATGGCTGAATTATCAAGCGTGCTAGATAGACTAAATGGAAGAATTGATGCAATGGAAAAAGGCGAAATGCCTCCGGGTCTCAAGGAACACATGGCTGACAAGAAAGACGACAAGAAGGATGATGACATGAAAGAAGAAAAAATGTACAAAGAAGAAGATGAAAAAGATGACAAAGATGAAGACGACACCAAGAAAAGTGACGGATACTCTGATGTTATTACTAGCGAATACCTAAATTGGATGGAAAACACCCTAAAAGGACAAGGTGTTGACATTGGTGGCGCTCGTGCTCACTTCGACAGTGTAGCAAAAGCAAACCTTGGTTCTACTCCAGAGCAATGGCCAACTGAACAACACAGCGGTCAAGTCAAAGGAAGAGCAACAGAAAACGGAACACCATCAACTGGCGCTGTCGGTAAAGTTTCCGGTGGCGGCGGAGCAGTCGAAAAAGGCTACTTGGCTCCAACTGATGTAAGTTCTTCTGACATTGAAGCAGCATACGAAGTTTACAAGGCTGCTGCAATCGAAGAACAATTCAAAGGCTCTTTAGAAAATGTTTTCGCTGATAGACTTTCCAAAGAATTGAATGCAGAAGCAGAGGCTCGTGCAGCAGCACAGTTTGATGCTCGTGCACCACTTACTAACATCGAGAAAGCACTTGCTGACTTGAGTGAAAGAATTGACAACATTGCAAAGGCTGCACCTGCAGCGGGCGGAGAAATCCGCAAAGCAAACTCCACCGTCGAGATTCCATCAACACAGGAACTCGGAAACATGAACTGGGATGAGGTACACGCCCTAGCAGGAAGTGTGTGGAACTAAATAAGGAGGAATTAAGATGGCAAGAAGTTATTTAAGAACAGTAAACGACATGGAAAGATATTATTATGGTGCAGGAACAAGCATGGGCAACTCATACTCAGGTAGCGAGTTACTCAAAGCAGATGCACCATTGTTGAGCACAACTGCTGGTACATACCAAGCAATTTATGGCCGAAAAGTTTGGTCACAACTCAACCAAGAATTCAACGCATTCTCTATTCTACCTAAGAAACCTTGGGACCGAAGTGGATGGAGAGTTGTAACCGCTAAACCTTCTAAAGTAAAGGGTGGCGGAATTGCAGAGAATGGTACTCTACCAGAGACAACCAAGCCTGATTTCCTACATGTTGCAGCAAAGCCTAAGACAGTTGCTCACTCATTCGATATGTCTGAGACAGCAATTTTCCTTAACGACAAGGATGACGGTCTAGGTGACATTCGCTCAGTATTGAAAGAAGAAATGGGTAAGCACCACGCAGAGCACATCAACGATATGCTATTGCAAGACTGTGCAACTCCTGCAGGTAACGACATCGAGTCTCTTGACCGAGTTACTGCTGGTGGAATTACTGCTTCAGGTACTGCTGCAAATACTATGACTTTCTCAGGTGCTGCTGAAACTGCTGCTAACTATGGTGCAGAGACTGCTCCAGACCTTTACAGTATTGACAGAAGTGCAAATGCTTGGTCACATGCAGAAGTTAACACAAGTGGTGCAGACAATGTAACCCGTACTCTAAGCCTTGACCACCTTGATGACCTATTCCAAAAGATTTGGACTCGTGGTGGAAATCCAAAGGTTATGCTAACAGGATATGATACATTGATGAGAATTCAACAACTTCTACAAAGCCAGCAAAGGTTCATGGAAGAAAAGAGAATTGTACCAACATACAATGGTGTTAAGGGTGTACCCGGTGTAGAAGCAGGATTTATCGTTGCTACATACAACGGTGTACCAATTATCCCTACCAAAGAGTGTAATGCAGATGCAATTTCTCGTATCTATATGTTTGATACTGATTACCTATACTTCAGTACTGCAAAGCCAACACAATACTTTGAGTCTGGAATTGAAACTGGAGACCCATTCGCCATTAACAGACTAGGGCAAGAAGGACTTTACCGCACAATGGGTGAAGTTTGGACTACTTTCTTTGGAGGACAAGGTTCAATCCGAGACTTGGCTTGAGGTTTAATGGAGAAAAAATATTAGGAGATGAAATGATATGAAACAATTAACAGTTAAGGCAAACACAACAGGAACTACCACCGTAATTGGTGCATGGGAACTAAGAGCAGGGTCTATGGACACTACTGAGTACTTGGCCCGTGGTGGAACTTACCCCGGTAACCTAAACGCTTTCGCACCATTGCAAGCAGACGCAGCAAATGGGTATGACCCAGCACCTAAGATGGCATTGCTATCAATGACTCAAGCAGGTAACGCTGCAGTTGCAGTACTTGAAGGCGGAGACATAAATGGTGTTTATGCACTATTCGGAACTCAAACTAGTGGAACTGCAGGTACATCAGACCTAACTCTAGCAGCATCAAGTATTGCTGCAGACGCTGACGCTGACGGCTTGAAAGAAGTAACTATTACCGCTGGCTCTACTGGTGGACTCGCTACTGCTGTATTGCAAGTAATGATGCTCTACTACTGAGGTGATTAATTTTGCCTACGGTAACCTTTCTAGGGCCGTTGCCTACCCGTAGACGACCCGATTGTGCAGCGGCTTGGGAAAGACGAAAGCCTACTCAAGTCAGTCAAGCATGGCTAAACCAGTGGCGCAATAGAGTTAGTAACCCTAAGTACTTCTTAGTTGAAGGCGATGAAGGTGAAACTGTTGACTTTAACGATGACGGTATACCAGACTCAGGTTGGACTAAAAAGGACATTAGTGCTTGGATTACAGACAACGGTGGTAAGATAGTAGGATACAATACCAAGAATAAACTCTTGGGAATAGTAGACACTATCCTTAACCCACCTGCTCCAGAACCAGTGGTTGAAGAACCAGTGGTTGAGGAGCCTGTAGTAGTTGAAGAGCCAGTAGTTGAAGAAGTAGTCGAAGATACTATAGTCGAGGACCCTATCGTCGAAACAGACGGAGTTGAATAATTATGACAATAGAGATAGACCCTAGACCACATGTGGTTGGAGATTTACTTATGGTAACAGGAACATGTGCTTCTGGAGACACCACTGTTGACTTAAGTTCTTTCTTTTCCCAGATACTTATGGCACAAGTACAGGCCGCAGAAGGGACAGCAACTGCTGTCGCAGCGGCAATAGATGCTGACGGTACTGGTATTAGTTGGACTAACTTAAGCAGAGATGGTCGATTTACAGCAATAGGTCTCCGTTGATTAGGCGGTGACTTAAGTGACAACATCTATACCAGACTTTAATTTTAGCACCAGTAAAATAGAAGTTTTAGAAGATACACCTTTAGGCGGTGGATTAAAAATTCTAGTTCTAAAGTTAGCAAAAGAGTCAATATTACCTTATAACAGCATGTTTGATGCTACTGTAATACAGCGCTCGAAACAGGGTTTTTATAGCACTATAACGAGAAAATTTGGAACCATAGGCGGTGGAAATCTGGGGGTAATTGACCTTAGTGATTATGGAATTGCAACTAATGGTGTGTTTTATGCTAATGCTATGCTTAAAGGTCGTGATACCGTTGATGGAGTACCTATTCAATACCCTTTCACTGGAAGTTTTCGTGATACTAATCCCGAAGTAAATCCACAAGCAGATTCTGTCTGGAGTGTTGTTAGAAATATAGCATTCAAGTCCAAAGGGCGTAATAGTGCAGACGGTTTAGACCATCATTATCAACTTGCACCTGTAATTAGAAATTTGATAATACAGAATGCAGGTAATTATGAAGCAGCACCAGATAAGGGAGGGGGGCCGGGCGCACTTCAAGCAGATGCAATGATTTTGAACTGTAAGATTACAGTAGGTCTATCTATGAAAAGTTTAATGGGCGGCGGAGATACTGCAGACTATTCAATAGGAAGGATAACTGGCGCACATTCAGTTGGTTCTACTAGTAACATAACAATTGAAGCATCGGGTAATGCAAATTTACAAAAACTTGCAAATACTGGTGATTATGCTATTGCCATAGATACATCAACTATGGAACGCAATATTGCTGTAGTAGGTCAAATTACAGTAGTAAATGGTAATACATTCAATGTTGCCGATGGAATAGGAATACAATTAGATGTAAACAGTGCAATTGGAATAGTCCCAAAAGGCTTTTTCGAAAACTGTGAAAGCGTAATCTTAACAGTTATTGGGAGGCAAGGTTAGATGTCAACCGAAATAGATGCACGGATTAGTACTATAGGTAACTTAGTTATCGTGACTGGTACTCTTGGGCCAAGTATTAGTGAATATAATTTTAATTCACTGGTAAGTAAAGTTTACTCCTTTGATATATTATATGAACAAAGTGTGGAGTTTGCTTTGGCTTGGCCGTTTATGGATTCTACTGATGCTAATTTTGGTAGTCCATCCTCTTACCTTAATTTACCAAGAATAAATCTTTTGAGACAGGAGGGTGGAGAAGATGCATTGACCCCCAGTTTTATCTACAGTCCACAGACGGTATCACTTATTGGAGATACGATAATTCAATTTAATAGAGATATTGACCATCCAAGTAAACAATTTTCAACAACGCAGACAGAACATAAAGTTAAATTTATGTTAATTGGGAGGAAATGATTATGGCAATTGCACCAGTTACATTCGAAAGACCAGTTAGACTAGGTAATTTAGTATTTATAACAGGTGAAATAAATGCTAATGAAGGCGTCACACCGGGTGTCGGGACTGATACTATACAAGTAGATGTAAGTTCATTTGTCAATGAAGTAATATCTGCTAGATTTCAAGACCAAGCACTAATGACTGAGTTTCAAGGTTACGATTCGGGAGCAAAGCGTTTTAGAAACCAACCATCAACTGTGGGTACCAGAGACGGAGAAGGTATAGCAACTTGTGAGACTATACCTGATGGTTTCCCTGCAGCAATTGCAGTAATTCCTAAGTCAATGGACCCTAGTGGTCCTAAAGTTTCTGTAATGTTTAAGCAAGCGGTAGATAATTCGGACTTAGGGGTAAATCCAGACTTCAAAACTGGTGGTAAGATGATAAGGCCTTACAAGGGTAAGTTTTTGATAGTAGGAAGGAAGTGATTATTTATGCCAGATTTAACAAACTTGAAATCAAAAGTAGTAGGACCTTTGCCTCCGGGTAAATTCTCTGGTGCAACAGAAATACAAACCCTGTTAGACGCAGGCTTTGATGCTGTTACAGACGCTGCTGTACAGGATACAATTGTCGGCATAGAAATGATTAATGTAATGGGAAATGCTTATTTGGTAATCATTTACAAAGCGTGATGAGCACACATGGAATCCTTTGGTAACCTTGGTCTGAAAGACATAGAGCGAATGCAAAAGAGAGGCATTCGCCTCAACGAATCATACGGCACTTCTATTAGAACTAATGAAGATAATCCACTCGGTGGACATAGTATCAAACAGCGTAATAGGAACAAAGCAGCAGGAGATGTATTGAATATAGGCTCAGGTACTAGATGTAAGCACTGTGGTATGCTTTACTTCTGTTGGGTTGACAAGTGCAGAACATGCGGTAAAGCCGTTGATTTCAACCTCAGCAAAAAAGAATAGACAGTAGATTTAATGGTGTTGTACTTGATGGGACTGATAAGGAGGGTGAAGTATGCCAGTTACATTTTCACCCGGAGAAGCCGAAACTCGCCCTCTTCACCCTAAAGAGATAGTATATACTACCCCTCAGAAAGTTGCGGAACTTCTAGGCATAGGGCCTAACGAAGCAGTATTAATGTCTGCAAATGCAGAAGCAAATGCTGTATTTGTTACAGGTGGAGATTATAGAAACACTGGGTTTTCTGTTGGAGATACAATACTAATTTACAGTGACGCTGACCCGTTGGGTCAAGAACACGCAATTACAGCGATTACCACATCTGTTAATGGTGTCAAACTATCATTTGCGACATCTATAAATCCGGGCCTTTATGAGACAGCAGACAATGCTTATGTTCAGAACCAAGCCTCATTTACTAATGGAAAGACTCGTGGTATGAAGCGTAGCACAGTAGAGGCTCGTATATTAGAAGTCCAAGACAAGATTGACAATGTCACACATAACGCTTGGAGACCTTATCTGGTTAATGCAGAATACATCAATTTTGATACATACAAACCTTATAGATGCAGATACTATACTGACTATGTAGGTACAACTCCACTTCAATTTAGAAATGTTCAGCAAATCTTGAAACTGGAAATATGGCAAGGTAATACTTACAGAGAACTTGCTGGTGCAGGTTGTACTTTGAAGATTGAAGAAGACAATGTGTCTAAAAAATTCAGACAGCCATTTTTCTTATTTGGACTACCTAACGGTACTAGTGCTACAGTTGCTGTTAAGCAGGATAACCCAGTATATGCTTCTACATTTGCCTTTGTAACTTTTCCCGGCTCAGGGTATTCTAATCAAAGTGGAGTAACTCCAACTGGCGGTAGTGGCACAGGTATGACTATTAATACAACTGTAGCCAATGGCGCAAACCATTCTGTAACTATTGTCAACAAAGGTACTGGTTATCTTAATGGAGATACTCTTACTATACCAAACGGTAGCGGAGACTCTAAATTTAAAGTTACGATATTTGACAGTGGCTTGAATGACAATACTTCAATATCCAATAATTTTCAAGATAAAGTACATATGCACCAAGACTTTGCAGATACGATTAATGAAGAAGACAGAGCAGGTAAAGGTGCAGTTACATTTGAACCTAGGTTTACTTTACCCGGCTCAACTTCTAATATAACACTAAAGGATGAAATCATGGCAGTCGCTAATGCTGATTATGGAAATGGTGTATTGAAAATTACAAGTATGCGTCAAACAAAAGGTGGAGAGAGAAATACCGTTGCTGTATATCCTTCCAACTTTGGCTCTATTAGTGATGTTGTTAAGAATAAAGGACACGCTAGATTTGGCGGCTCAATAGCATCTCTATCTATCACTACAGGTGGTAGCGGATATAGTGCAGGTACATTAAATGATACTGGAGGTAGTAGAGTAGTAAATAACGGCTCATCAGAAGACCCTGTCCTACTTACATTGACAAACAGTGGTAAAGGAGTAAGAGTAACTTTTACTGTAGGTGGCGGCGGCGTAGTCAATGCTATAACTGCAATAGACATACCTACTTCTAATACCGGAGCCTTCCTAGTAGGAGATGTTATAGAATTTGACCACCCTACAGGGACTGGTACAGGATTTACTGCCACTGTTACTGCTGTGACTAATAATCAGAGTTTATTTATCACAGACTCTACAGGACTAGAACTTGTAGGAGGAGCCACATCTAGTAGTTTGGTTCCGGGAGTAATAACAATTGGTAATCGTGTTTACTGTGTTAAAAACTGGAACTCTTCTGAAATAAACTTTTCAGATATAACATTCCCCGTTGTTCACGATGCTTCACAAAATCTTATACTTACATATGAGCAACTTACATTAAAGAATGATTTAGGTGATTTTTCTGATTCAACTACAGTAGTAGTTGACAATGGTGTAGAGACTGTAGTCAATACTCCCGGTGTAGGCTCTCAGGCTAGACTAGGAGACTGGTGGATGGACCACGAAATGGGCATTATTTACTTCAACAATTCTTATCCATTCTTCGAATGGAATGCTGTTAAGGTATCTTATATATACGGAGAAAGGTATCTTGAAAAGGCTATAGAAGAGGCTGCCACTAAAATGGTAGCGGCTGACTTACTAATGTCAGATGACCGTTCAGTGCTCATTCCTGAAGGTACACAAAATGTAGACTTGGGTGCTAAAATTCAACTGTATAGAAAAGAAGCAGAAGATATACTAAGTCGGTATAAGGAAATGGTGGTGTTTGCTTGACAGCCACATGGAAAGAGCCATTAGATTTAGTAATAGATGTACTAAAAGAAAATTATTCATCTACATCCACAGGCTCTTGGAATAGAGCAAATACAGATAATGTCAGGCCAATAATTCTTGATATTGCTGACGAAGGTCCAGAAAGAGGTAAGAGATTAGATTTGCAGAGGAGTGACTACATACTATGTTACGAAACTGCACTGAATGAAGAATCTCCTGACTTACTCTATAACTTCGTTACTACTCGAACTAACATTACTGTAGACATGAGAACTACTAAGGGTCGCTCTCGATTGCGTAAAATGGAAAACGAAATGAGAAGAGTAATACACAATAGTCGAAAAGGAGATGGAATCAACTTTGACCGTATGGTGTTGAAAACTCGAACTGACTTAAGTGACCGAACTAAGAAGTTGTACAGACATACATTTCAAGTAGAAGTGGTAGTCCTAGCGGAGTTGATACCATGAGTGGGTTTGGCCAACATTACAAAGGTGATGTCTCGGAAGTGACTATGGGTCACGAAGCCGGACTATCTTTGCAACACGGTATACCTGCTACTTGGTCGGCTGCCAAAACTGTAGGGGCCGGAGGCACTACAGATTATACTGAGATTACTTTTGCTAACAGCGGTACTGCTGATACAAGTATATTTTACAATAATGTATTGAAAGTACCTTTAGGTATGTTGATTGGTCAGAAGATGACTTTTCATGCTAGTCCTTCTGGACCTGCTGTAGGTAACGGTAACTTTTCACAATTCTATTATTCTGGTAATAATAAAACAGTATATACAATAGTAGACCATACTCTCGAAAGTAGTGCTACTAAAATAAAAATAGTACCTGCTCTTGATAATACAGGTACTTTATCCAGTGCTACTTATGATACAATAGTCATACATGCTTTAGGTATGCCTGCTTTACATGCTCCCGGCTTTGTTATGAACACTAATGCAAACGCATCTAAAGAAGTCAGTCTAATTGACCAATTTGTAGGACTTGCTTCATTTATGACTTTACCAGACACGACTGTAGATTTACATCGATACCATGTTGTAGGTTTAGGTAGACAGACTGCAGTCCAGCAGACCGGAAAGGTACATCACATGGGCGGGTCAATTGAACTACCTATGCATGACCCTAGATGGCTTTACTACAGTTTAGGCAGGGAAGTCGTCAGTGCTTACAAGTGTGGGGATAGAACACACGGTACTACTCCTAGGCCTAGGATATATTCCAATACTAATCCGGGCGCTTCTTACATAGATGTAGCGAGTTCTGACGCTACGCATGTTAAGTTTGGCTCCGCCGATGCCGGAGTAGGTGATTACTTACTTATTGTAGACATTACGAAAGTTCCTTTGACTACTTACAAAACTCCGCAATTAGGGACAGTAGGTACTGTAGACACTTACTTTTGGCCTCATGAGACTAGTCAGACTAATACTGCTACTTCTGATAATCAGCACTTTGAATGGGCAGAGAGTAGTGAATGTAGAAGAATAGTAGCGATAGAAGATATTTTGACATTGACTTCTGGCTTTGAGACAGATGGTAGTGGCAATAATTTCAAGTATATCAAAAGGGTATTCTTAGACGGGCCTCTTGAATTTACACATACTACAAGTGATACTTTGGAGTTAAGAGAATATCATCAATCTTTTATAGGTAGTCCAGATATGAATGATAATAAAGACATTAGAAATCCAGTACATAGGCTTTTATTTTCAGGAGACACTCTACCTTCATTCTGTATTGAGCACAGCGTTAGGAATAGAGATGTCGGCTCTGCAAATGCAAGTGGTGAAACTCCTACTTCTACTGTAGGTAGTTCTACTGATTCTCAACAACTGACTCGTGTATTTAGAGGATGCAAAGTAGTAGAGTGGGAACTGTCATCTACAGTCGATGCAGAGTTGAAGTATAGGTGTGTATTTGATGCTCTATCTTGCTATACTGATACAGGTAGGCTTGAAAGCGCTAACAAAGGTGACAGGTATACTGCTCACAGAATGTTTCAAAATACTGCAGTAGGCGCTAATCAAAATGATACGGCTAAGGCAAGGAAGGCTTCCGGCATAGGTATCAATAGTGAAAAGCCATTCATGTTTTACAATGGAGAACTGAAAGCATTTGGAGAGTCTTTGGGATTAGTAAGTGCTTTTGAATTAAGAGGTAAAACTGGAGTAGAGTTATTCCACACTATACAAGGTAACCCTGTTGCAGAATCAAGAGACGGGACTACTGGTATAAGTTTGAAACAAGTTCCTTACGGAGGCACCCGTAATGCTTCTATTATTCGTGAGGGGCGTGAAGAGTTTGAGATGGAAATAGACTTAGTATTGAGTAATGCTAATCTATATCATCAATTAAGAACGCATGTGCTTAAGGGTGGTACAGTAGGTAATACTTCTGGCTACATACACCTTAAGTTTACCAAGCCTATATTTACTGCTAGTGGGGTTACTAATTATACCACTCCTGAAATGAATGTAATTTTAGACGATTACTATATCACTGAGTGCCCCATACCAATGCCTGATGACAAAGGTCTTCTGCATACTAAGATTAAACTTATACCGCAGAATTTGAAAGTTACAAGCATGGACATGCTCTATCACTGTTGAGGAATAATTATGGCAATGAAAGGTAGAGTTTTTCTTAATCCATTTGCTAAACCCGTTGAGGTTGAGCAAGAAATTTTAGACGAAGAAGAAGAGGGAGGAGACAACCTTTTCGACCCAGAAGCAGGTAAAGCCAGTGATAACCCATTCGCACACCTCGAACTGGAAGATGCCCCCGCAGAAGCGGCTGTATCAAATGAAGAAAAAGTGAGTAAGTATGTCGCAGGAGAAGAAGAGTAAGATTACGATAAATGGTAAACCAGTAGAAATCAATAAGCGTAGATTGACATTTTATAATATTCAATCTGTTGCACCTTTGATGATGCATGGTACCTTAGATTTTTCTGAGTACTGGCGATATGCTTTTGCTAATTGGCTCAGTTATACAGACCCAGATGGTCGTTCTATAGAATTAGACATAAACAATTTGTCACCGGAAGACGGTGCCAAATTAACTACACTTTTACCAGAACCTAGTCAAGTAATGGACTGGTTAGTTTTTCGGGAAGCGAAGTCGGCAGCATCCGACACTTCATCCAAGGGAGGCCAGTAAATGACCGACTTCGCTACCAGACAGAAGGAATGGAGTATCTGTTGATGACACATTATAATATTAGTTTAAAGGAAGTAAGAGATATGGAAATGGAAGATGCTAAGCAGTTACTTTATTGGGCACAGGCTATGCAAGGACAAGAGCAGGTGCCGGAAGGTGCAGTTTATCTTGGATACGATGTAGTGCCCCCCTTGGAGTGAATAAAATGAATAACATGGTGTGCTTGGTCTGTAATAGTCAGGATATGAAACATGATGTTGTAATTATGCAAGGAAAATGGAGTCGTTTATTCAATTATTCAAATAAGAAATATAATTCAATTAGTTGTAATGATTGTGGATATACAATGTTATTCAAGCAGGATTCTAAATTTAACATACTTGAAGCAATAACGGGGTGAAGAAATAATGGTAGAAGGAAATATAGAGCCTAAGTCCGTAGAGGCAATGGAGAAATTTAAGCAATATGCTGAGGAATCTAATCAGAGCATGAAGAGCCTTCAGCAACAAATGGATAAGTTCACCAATTCTATGGCAATGACAAAGAATCATTCTACAGATTTAAGGGAATCTCTTAGACAAATGACTGGCTCTGAGCCGTTCAAGCAAATGGAAGAATCGATTAAAGAAGTTCAGACTGGTTTAGAAAAGACGCTAAATCCTAAATCAACCGGCGCACCTCTTTCGAGAGCCACAGAACCTGCTGGTTTTACTAATGCTAATCAAGAGCCTGCTAATGTAACAGTTAATCTGCGTATAGATGTAAGTGGAGTGACTGACAGAAGTGATAAGCGTGCACTAGCAAAGCAGATTAGCGAAATGGTGACTAAAGAAGTTAGGTCAAAATTAGGCGGCTCTTTTACACAGAGTGGATTTAACAGGAGTGGCTAAGTTTGATAGACGCTGGAGAGAGATTACCTGTTCGCCTAGTAAAGGAGAACGGGGATACTATTTCTCTTGACGCTACTAGTATAGATATAGTTGTAGAGAGAATGCAGAGCAACTTTGGTATACCTCTCTTTGATGCTAGAAAAATAAGTACAGACTTTAACCAAGCAATAGTCATGTTCGAAATACAAGGAATATTGGCTGATGATGAAGGTCAAGAAGAAACAGCACAAGCAGTAGCCAAGATTGACTTTGACCAGCCACAGGCACTAGTTTCTAATAGCAAGCCTATAGGTGGTGGAGGAACACAAGGCAGTCCAGTTATGTCATCATTTTCTACAGGTAAACCTGTTGCAGGTGGCTTTATTGTAGGTGGTACTGGTAACTTTGGTGGATTGGGCGGTACTGGTGGTTTAGGTGGCGGGCATACTGGAGGCGGTCTAGGTGGAAGCCCTAGTCCAATATCTCCTAGAGACTTAGGTAATAGAATACTAGAGCACTGGCACAATAAGCACATTAGTCTACCAGTATCATATTGGGCAGAAAAAGATGCTAAGTTAGACAATCCTGTTACTAACAACTTACAGATGTGGTTAAAGGCAGATGCTATTACTACCAGTAGCGGCTCTGCTATATCATCTTGGCAGGACTCTAGTGGAAACGGTAGAAGTCCAATTCAAAGTAATGGTGCTAATAAGCCATTTTTACGACTCTATGGGGCAAATGGTCAACCTCATGTTATGTTTGTTGGGAATAAAGTATTGGAGTATGCTTGGGATTCATCTAATAGTCCATTTTTAAACCCTGAGCAAATGACAGTATTTATAGTAGCCAGTGCAAAATCTGGAACTAATGTACCTATAATTGATTCAAGAAACGGCAACAATGGATATGGTGTTAGGATAAATAACTCAAGTGACAGGGCACAATTCATACATCATAATACTACACTTGATTCAGATGCTGGTAGTATTCCTTCTCTAATACCAAAAATTATTTCTGCAACATTTGCAGATACTGCAGATGCAGGTACTGTAGCAGACCAACTTAGTTTATTTGTCAATGGGGACCTTCAAGGAGAGGGCTCTAGTTTAACATATACTCCATTAGACCAAAGTAATCAAGGTTCATTTAGGATTGGTTACGATGGTACCAGTTATGCTCATGCTAACATATATGAAATACTTGTTTACAATTCTGCTTTAAATGAAGAAGATAGAGAGTTGGTAGAAGGTTACCTTAGCAGAAAATACAACATAGGTTTACCTGAAAATCATACTTATTCTGCTGGATACAGTAGAGATAATAAGATGATAAAGTTTGTATTTAGTAAAGACAGAGTAGGTTCTAGGAAAGAACCTTATGGGTTCTCAAATTCTACTGCTAGACCGACTGGATTAAAAATAGCAGATGGTGGAATAAGTGGTAGCACATATACACTAGATGAATGGAGTCCTGAATACGGCGATGACAGTGTACCTAATAACGCTCAATCTTGGTTTGAAGTTACAGAAAGTACTGCTCCAATACAAGTTAAATTTCTTTACCCATTTGGTAATTCGAATAAAGTCAGAGGAGGTAACTCTAATCCAGTCATCGGGACAATTACTGCAGTTAATAATGCAGATGAAGTTATCTTAACTTTGAATCAATCTAGTGACCCGCCACAAGTAGGAGATAAACTATCACTTGTAGGAGACGAAACAATTGAAAAAAGTACCCCTTGGAAACCAGTAATTGTAGTCCCTATTAAGAATGCTGACACACTTAAGAAACTTGCACTTTCTGACAAAGCAGTAGGTCCAGACTTTACTAAAAAGCATGAGGATAACGCTACTGAAAGGGCTGGTAATACTATAACTAGGACAGATGAATATATTGCATTTTTGTTGAAAAATGTAATGACTAGTGTATTTATCAACTTTGGTAGAAATTATGTCAATGATTCTCTTGGTAATAAAATTTCTGATGTTTTTGATGTTACTATAGGTACAGGAGAACAGGGTCATCAAACTTATTTGACAATAACTCAAAAGTATGCCTCTTCATTAGGTAAGTTGGAAAATGTAATATTGACAGATATACCTGAGGCCAAGTTTGGGTTTTCTATAGAAGGCTTTACTGGAGGTAAAAGTGGTAAGAAAGTTAAGAGTGGTGGAGACAAGGCTCAAGACTTAATCGGTATATTATCTAACTCGAATAACTTTGGTACTAATCGTGAAACCGCCAGTTTCATAGAAGACATACATAACTTTGGAGCAGGGGCGATACAGGCAGTTTTCTATAGTGGTAATTCAGAATCTAGGGGAGATTATATTGAAGGGCTACAGATACCTTATAGTACATTTTCTACCCGTGGTAAATCGAACTTTGATACTGACATTGCACAAAGAAATCATTTCTTAACTACAGCAGACACAGTATCAGATAAATACGCAAGTGCCAATTCGGTACACGCTAGTAGACCTTTCTCAAGCATTGACGAAGGTCATTTAAGAAACGGTATCAAAGGTATGGTTTCAGATTTCAATGTACACAGAGATGCAGAAATGAAAGCCTATGAGTTTAGTTTAAAGTTTGTAGCAGCAGATATTATATTGTGAAGTGAAAAGATGGCGATACCAGTGCGTTTAGTTTTAGGAGACGGAAGAGGTAAGATGGACCTTTTTACTACTAGTATTGATGTCAACATAGGTAGAAATGTGCAACAATTCCCTACCCCTGATTTGATGGCTGGTAGGATTGGTATAGATTTGAATACTCCTGAAATAAAAATAGATTTACAAGGCATACTTTACGATGATGATTTTCAAATAAATGGAGATACGATGACAGGTGGAACTAATCCTGTAGAACAAAGGTCTGACTTAGTGACCGCTATCAACTTTAATTCAATTATACCTAGTGATAAAGGTGAATTTGACATAGCGCATGTTCCTACATTAGGTACAGTAGGTACTGACCATTATATGTGTGCTGCAGATGGAAGTCAAGGTGATTATATGGAAACAACTTACAATGTTGCCCCAGACTTAGCAGTTGCTATACAGGGTCAATTTATCGTTAATATTACAAGGAATGCAGGTACTAATGTAATTACTGCAGATATGGTTGAATTTATGGACCAAGCAGAAGACCCTATACTAACTACAAATGCTAAAGTTGATGGTTGGTCATTTACGGGTACTAGGGCAGCCCTTAGTTATTCTTCGGCTTCTACAAGTGTGATTAAAGTAGATGCTGTTCACTCCCTTAATGGAGTAGGTCTTACTAATAATAGTATACTAAGACCGTCATTTGTCTTTAAAGTAGGTGATAGAATAGTAAAAGAAGATGGTACTCTTATAGGCACAGTTGCTAGTACCGACGATGCTAATGAAACTGTTACATTTACAACTAATATAGCAACGCCACTTATCGCTAATTTTACTAAATTATTTAAGCAAGTTAAATTGTTCGATGAAAGAAATAATGATTTAGGTTATGTTACAAGCATCGAAAGAACTAGAAACACGCAAAAATGCACCATTGTACTCAATACTGCAATACCTGTAGGTATCAGGGAGGGGGACAAATTGTTTTTGAATGGAATTGCACCTATAGAAGAGTTACTTGATGGAGAAGCAATTAAATTGTTCCCTTCTGCTTGGTTAGAAAACCCTCTCAGAAGTTATGCTGGACATTCTATACAAGAAGATGAAGATATGATAACAAACGCAGGCATACAAGGTATAAGATTAACATTCGATGGAACTACTAACATAAGTGTAGATGCAACGAGAGTAAGGAAAGTAGGCTCGGTTATTGGTAATCCGGGAGATGCAAATTATGATAATGGAGATGCTGAGGTTTCTATTCCGATAAAAGGGTTGACAGATGAAGACAATCCAGCACAAGCCTTAGCACAAAAGATAGTAGACTCTTTGAATCTATTTTCCCACCCAACTATTTTTAGAGACAATAGTAAAATGCTACTATCGGTACCCGCCAATGTACATGCTCCTTCTCACCTAAATCCAGTCGGGACCTCTAGTTTTCATCCACAAATGATATTTGCAAACCCCTTTTTTGAAATGACAGCAGCATATGTTAATAATTTCTTACAATATGAAGCGGTTAGAGGTGTACTTTTACTTAAACAAGTCTATACTCCAAGTACAGAAATAGCAATGCCTAACCCTTTGACTAGAGGCTTAGTTTCATACATGGAGGTTGTACAGACTACAAACTACACTATGCACGGAGGACCTATGTCAGCAGGAGATAAAGTTCAAAATTTGATGGCGATGGTATCTAATGCTTCTAAAAATATAGATTTGATTAGAGGTATACAGATACCCTACAATAGTCTGGTGACTAGTCCTAACATAAACGGAACAACTCGTAATTTCTTTACTACATTTGGTCAAGTAGACCCGGATAGTAAAGTTTCAACTGGTAATGAGTTGGTAGCAAGTGCACCTATGACTACTATGGAGTATAACTCACAAATGGTTGGGGGACAATCTCCCCCTGCTAAGAAGACACTATTGGATACAATTGGCGACTTTGGTAATGGTCCAATTGGTACAATTATGAACTTTTTAGTTAATACTGCAGATACTATATGGACTACATTAACTACTGAAAGTCACGGTAATATCAACGGAATGAATGTTGTTCCTAACAAACTTCATGTGCGATATGATGCTGGGAACAACTATTACGCCTTCAACTTAGAACTGCTGGCGACTGATTTCATTATAGGTGTATGATATGAGTTTGATTACAGATACCGGATTTGCCTACAAATTCAATGGTATTAGCGATAGCATATTGATACCTGTATCTAACAATTCTTTCCACGGCGTTCAAGCCGCTGATAGAAAGAGGTTACCTACTTCTTTGAGTTCATTTACCATAGAAACTTGGTTTACTCCTGACTGTGGTGGAGTTATATTTGAGCAAGATAATGTAATGAGATTGGTAGCAGGTACACCTAGTGCTCCGGGTCCGGCTACATTTGAAGTGCGATTAATGAATCCTGCTTCTGGCAGAAGTAGTATATTTTCAATATCATCTGCTAAAGTAGTGACTAAGCCTAATGGAGAAATAGGCTATTGGGATGGCATACTTCTACCTTCAGTAGCAGAACCCTTGCACGATTCATATAGTGCTGTTAATTTGTCTAAGAATGACATTACGGCGTTTAATGAGGGTCATAGAGAACTAATTAACTTGACTGTTTCTTTCAATAGAAAGTATTTGTCTATGTTCATTAACGGAGATTTAGTTGCTCGTAAAAACTTTGACGAAGACCTTGAACTAATGCCTCAACAAAACCACATGTATATTGGCGGTAAGGGTGGAGAGTTTAGAGGCACAATAGAAGCAGTACATTGGTCAAGAGGCTCTAGTGGAACTGGTCATAAGCAGTATGGTCCTGTAAAGAGTGACCAGACTTTAGGTCTATGGAGATTCGAAGAGCCAATCAGTCCAATGCCAACGGTGATGTCTTTAACCGCTGCAGCAACTGAAAAGTCTAGCGGAACCTCTACTATAACAATAGGTAAAGCAAACTGTGAAGCCATAATGCGACATATATTAGGTATAGATGCCGTAGTTCCTTCACTCTATGTGCTTAATGCTGCACCTTATAGTGCTGGAGATTATACAGTTAAGAAATATACTTCAACGGCATTTAGTAACATTGCAGTTCCAAAAGTACCTGTCAACTTATTACTTAACCCTAGAGGATATAATCCTTTGACAGGAAAGCCTAACAACTTAGGTTCAGAAAGAGTTAGAGTATTGAGTGTGAATATTGGTGCAGGTACAGTAGTTGTACAATCTATACACCTTGATTGGAAAACTCATGTGAGTGGAACAAGGGGGTTATTGATGGCCCACCCTATAGGGACTGAAGCAGTATTAATTACTGGAGACTGTATAGTTGACGAAGGAATAAATAACGAGTTCCAACCTCAGGGAGCAGGTACTCAGTTTTCACAAAGGCAAAGTCAAGTTTGCATCGACGAAAGTAGTTTTGATAACCACGGTATTGCATTCTCTATGTCTATGGCTATTGATTCAAATACATTCAACGCATTTTCTGCAACAAGTGACAACCCCGCTAAGGTACTTAATAAATTTGAAATTAGTTACTTAACAGGACACAGTGGTCGACACATACTAAATCATGTCAAAAGTAATCCTTTCATGGGCTTACTACCACCTGCTAGTGAACACCAAGTTGAAAAGAAACTTGATGTAACCGCTGATGTAGTAACGGCTAAGTTCCCAGCAACATATGCTGACATAAGAAATATAGCACCTCCCAATTCAATAGTAACTTCTTACGACACTCAACCCTTTGTTCAATTAACAGCATTTCAAAATAAAAGTACAGTGCAGTATATTGTAGAAAATGGAATGGCTGATATAGATGATAATCAGCGTGACATATTGGCTTTAGGTGGCCGTTTACTTAATACTGATTTATTTGCACTAAAGCCATTGCATGGTAATTCTAATGATAACATAAGAGGATTTAAACCATCAGAAGAAAGTAGAGTCGCTATACTTAGATTAGATGAGTTGTCTACATACAATTATGCTCCGTTTGTTCAAATACATTACAATGCGGTAGATAAAAAGGGAGACCTATACACCACAAAGGCTACTTCCAGAATTTCTAAAACATCTACATCCACAGTATTGACTTTAGAAAGCATAAAGTCATTTGGAGTAGATGGTGCTATTTTACAAGCAAGTAATATATTCATAAGAAAACCACATGGAGGAGAGATTGTTGCTGCTTCTACTACAGCAGGTGTTACTGCTACTATAAACAAGGCCAACAAGACACTCACTTTTTCTTCTGCTACTGACAGTTCTTTCCAATCAATAAGTGCCAAAGGTGCTATAGTGAGACACATTGTAGATACCCCTAAAATATTAGTTGAGAAGACATTACCAGCAGTAAATACGGTATTAGATGATAGCACTAATTATCGTATAGTTGACCTTATTCAAGAGGTACTTGCTATTCATCCATTAGAATTAATTTCTCCGGGTGGAATAATTGAGTTTGAAAGTGCTGACCTTTTCCCATTCAATGATGGAGAATTAGAGGGAGAGGCCTCTGAAGGTTTAGTTTTAGAAGATGTAGTTGATACATCCATGTGTCCAGAAAACTACTTACCTCTCAAGAGCACAGACCCCCCGCAAAGTAATCCTAAGGGTATAGCGGTATCACAAGATGAAATTACAACTAAGCAGTCTAGTCTACACAAGGTAATGGTAAGGCAAAAGACAGAAAGCACTGGTGAATTTGAAGAGATGGGTAACACCACTCGTCGTAGACCTACTAACGGTTATAGAAATAAAAGTGGAGTGATAGTCAATCAATCTACCAACAGTCCTGATGATGCCGGAGGATACGGTACTTCTGGAAGTAGTGTGGTTATGGCAGTTGATGGCAACGACGCTAGAGATTATTTTGAGGTAGGTAATGATGTATACAATGCGAGCAGTCAAATTGTAGGTACAGTAACTGCAGTTGCACAGACCAGCGTTACATTCGGCGCAGGGACATCAGTAAGGGTTGTTGATAATGAAGAACTATACCCAGCCCCTCAAATTTCAGGAATGGGTACAACTAATCAGTCTACTGCCGTAAATGAACTATTTGATATAATTGAACACAAGAGTATTAGGAATAAAACTAGACTAACTGTTCAGCCCACAGATAGGAGAAAGTTTAGTCAATTATCTAAATTAAAAACTGACGGTAGTAACCCTAGTACCCTTTCTATAGAATATATGAATTCTAAAGCAAGAGTTCTATCATTCGAATTAAACGCTGAAAATAAATTTGAAATGGTCGCTCACGGTCTAGTCAGTGACATAGCCTCATCTGGTGTTAATGTAAAAGGTGCAGGTGCCGCTGATTCTCAAATTGTAAAGGAGATGATGCCGGGCGCTCCTGTGGTAACTGTAACATTAGGTGGCATTGGACAAGGTGCGGTAAATACCAAAGAGACTTGGGACCCTAGCCCTCTTGCTAGATTATCTTGGAATACAAGAAGAGACTGTGCAGTAAAGGTAGTTGCGACTAGTACTGGTGTAGCCCATGCTACATTAGGGTCTACTGAGATGCATTATATCCAAGTAGCCCCTCTTAATAATAAGGCTGAAGATTTAGCGTCTTGGGGTACATATTGTTTCCCATCTTCTGGCAGAATATATACTGAATCAGGGGCCAGTGCTGAGTACGACAATAAGCAGGGAGACAGATTTATTTTTAATCCTAATGTAGACAGTAATAGTGGCAATAAGTATTCTCTAAAAGAAGGAGATAACTTAGGGCTTACATTTTCACAATGGCGCTCTACGATACAAGCGGGTGATTTACTCTATGTGGATAACTTATTTTCTGAAGAATCTATGTGCAATGATGGTACTACCATTAATGATAGGCTTTTCCAATCTATGGAAAATGTACAGCACGATTATCAATTAAGCACTCAATATTCCTCAACAAGGGCAATGGTCGAGATACCGCTGTTTAGAGACTTTTTCTTTGAAAATGAAGAAGAAGGTATATTCCCCGGACCAGACAATACCATGAAACTACACTTAGATGCTACACATACGGCTCACACTTGGAACCCTAACCCAGTCGGTAGGAGATTCGACGCAAGAAGTCCAGTAGACACGGAAGCCAGAAGCCACTTCCAAGATTCAATTTTAGCCAATGATGTATATACTGCTGGAGCAAGAATAACTAAAATGGTAGACAACACCAATGGTAGAATATATGTTGATGATGGAAATAAATTCCCTATACCTAGTGACTATAATACTGCTTCTAGTAATAGAGTAGCCGGTATAAATGGTAGTGTAAGATTTAGAAGGGTATTCTTACCCAATGGGGAGTGGGCAATGTATAGTGCAGTAAACACTTCTACAGTAGGTGGGCACTATCTAACTTTAGCAGGTAACAGTTCTCAGGCGCCTTCTTTCTATATGTCAGAAAATTTCCTGCGTGATGCAAAGCCCCAGACTCTTCTTCAAGTAGGTACGGGATACCCTGATTTAAGTATAGATGCAATTTCAGATAACCCTTACTACGATTCTACTGGATTCGAAGGAAGGCGCTCTTTCTACTACGATAGGTCTAATGTACAGACTCAAGGTGGCAATGTAGACTATGGACTTAGGCAATATGTCAGTGCAGTAGAATTTAGAGCCGGGCCAAGAACAAATCCTCACTTGAAGCGAATAAAGAGTAAAAGAGCAGTAGGGACAGTTAAGAGTTATGTTGGTAACACTATTACATTCGAGGATGCTTCTGATTTCCCTACTGAACATAATATCTATTTTAGTCAGGGTTACTATTACAGGCTAATGTGGACAGATGCTAGTGGTGCATCTTACTGTGTACATTATGCCTCTAGGGGAACAAGCACGGGCTCTGGTAACTCAATTGGAACTGTTCACAAAGAGACACTTGCAGGTGTTGCGAATACCTCATTCAATCCAGCACCGGGAGATAAAGTTACACTAATTGACTTACACAGACCTGCAGCGGTAAATACAAATGAACCTAGAATATTACCTAATCATGACAATGAAATATTCATCAACAAAACTTGGGCTAACCCTTATGCTCCGGGTGGACTAAGACATGGTGATACTGTATGGATGAACATGCATTATACTAACCCACATGCTATCGAAGGTATGTTTTGTAAAAGTAGAGGAGTGCTCAACGAAGGACAAGTATTGTCACGATTCAATGGAGGTAAGGCTACAAATAACAATATTATAATAGGCAATAGCCCTAGGAGTAGTTCATATGCACCTATGGAGAATTTCTTAATAGGTGACACTTGTATAGAGACTGCTCAAAACTTTGTTCAGCATGTAAATGAAACTATCAAACTAAATAGAACTGCTGCTAATTTAGGAGCAAAGACTCTTCTTGAAAATATAGTTGCGTTTGTTGACCCTTATCAGGCTTCTGAAAAATTTACTAGAGTTCTACTTTACGATATTAATAACGATAGAGAATTCATAGCATTCCAAGACCTATGGATGCAAGTACAAAGTAGTCCAGATGCTACATTCATTGGTCAAAAGCACGCCCCTCTTGACGGTACAATAGTCAACAGCAATCTAGCAACAAGTAGTCGGATAGATGTACCTGCAGGCTTCCCTTCACAAGATGCTTATATGAATGCAGATTCCAAGTCTAATTTCGTAGAGGGGGCATATTCTCATAATTCTGACTGGAATAATAATTTATCTGGCGCTGATACACTACATACACCTAATGTAGGAAATGCTGTTAGAGGAGAAGGTTTACCAAGAACTAATAACAGAGTAACTCATGAATTTTTCAACAGAAACCAAGTAGAAAGACCAACAGAACCTACAGTAGCCGGCTATGAAGTCGGTAATCTTCCAGTTGAACAATCTACTATGTTCGATACTCCTGACGGAACTAGAGCCATACCTGCATTCTTAGCACTAAAGGGTATAAGGTCTAATTCTAATAACTTAACAAATGAAAACTTAGACCAGTATAAGATAATTTCTCAATTACAGCACTGGACTAAAATGGACTTTACCAGAAGGCTTACTGTAGACTTAGGTGAAGTAGCGGTAGCCATTGGTAAGACTAACATAGAATCTGCGGCAAGAGAAGTTGTTAGATTAATTAACCAAGCGGGTGCTAAAAATGGAAGGACACACGCTAGAAGGCCCGTTGACCAATATTTAGGTGAAAGTCAAAGATTTGATTTAGATTCTCCGGGTCCTAAAGGTGGAGGATTTAGTTCAGAAACTGACCCAAGTGCTACTCACATACACGCCGACTTTGCTACTACTGGTTCTACACATGACCCTTCTCCATTCTGGGCAAATTCACTGGCTTTCTCTAGCCATGACCGTGGTACTCATATGGGTTACATGCGTGCTCATTTAGGTAGAGTTGTAGTTGACGATAATGGTAAAGAAGGGTTTAGTATAGTTATACATTCTACTGTTCCCGGCGCACAAGGTAGAAACTTTTGTGTTTGGTTAGATGCAAGTAGAGCACAAAGTGCATATCAACCTCAATTTTTGATAGGGCATGGTGGTAGATTTAGAAATTATTTCTGCCAACCTGACGAGATGAGTGGAGAGAATATGCATCCTGCACCTATGCCTATAAACAGATTTGGAAGACCCTTCGCACCAATTACTACCCTTCAAGAATACTTACCACCAGAAATTCCAACTAATGTAGCAATAAACGCTAATCAATTTGGAGATGATGACATTAATTCTGGTGGGGCTAATGTTACTGCTAATGCAGAATTAGTGACTGGTAGAAGTTACAATAGTGCCTCTAGTGAATCTTTAGAAACAAAACTACCCAATAATACACTAGTTAAGGGACTTAGAGTTGGTACTCAGGCTAAGGCCAAGGTTAACTTTGGTGGATTTACGCAAGCAGGTATACCCGGATGGGCTCCTGATGCAGGTATATGGGGAGTAGGGGCAGGTAAAGGTGATAATAATTTCAATACAGTATATGGCTCTACTCTTGACCACGACAGTAGTATAAATAATCCAATAAGTTCTACTCATTCAGGGTACATCCCAATTGACCAAATTAAAGCGGCTAATGTTGGACAAGGTAATATCTACGGCATGCGTCTAGTAGACCATTTAGGAAAAAGTCACACTATCAGAATGGTGTATAAGGAATTTGGTCAAAAGTTTTCTAACGGAAATACATCTTTACCTAGTTCCTTAGAAAAGGAAATTATGATTCACTTTAATGACAAGGACTGTAGTTCAGGTGGATTTACTATAGGTGCCCATATGATAGGTAAGGGAGAATGTACAGGTAGATTGGACCCTGCTTCTACACAAAGTAACTTGAAGGAATTTAGAGGTAATAAGTGGAACAACTATCCGAGCAAAGATGTAGGACTAAAGGTAACTACGACTTATGACAATGTTGCAGAAACACTCACTGTGGCACTCGCTGCTCCATATGATTCAAGTAGTACTTTAAGCCATACTGACATATTAGGTTATCTTGGATTCCCTGAAAGTGGTTTAATTCAATTTTCTAAAAATGGAAATAATGCACAAGGTGTTACTACAAGTTATACAAGTAGAACCAAAGGTAATAAAAATGCCACTCATATATTTTATGGGGTTAAGGGTTACTTTGCGAATGCTTCTGACTGGATAATGAGTCCACGCATAAACTTTACTAGTTTACTGACTGACGAAGTTATTGCAGCAGCCTTTAATCACGCTATCAATTTGAAAAGTAACTCTCAAGATGACGAATCTACATACTTCGATTGCACTGATATGTTTGCACCAGATGGTCGTACATTTGGAGAGTGGGGTGTTGATAAGAAAGCAATTAGATTTAAGTTACCTTCCGATGATGCTAAGAGCGTTATTCTACCTAGCAAGTTATTTTCTTCTAAGTTGAGTAAAGATTTCGGATTACAGGCAGGTGCTGCTGCCCAACCTGTAGTTGGTTCAAAATCTACAGGTGGAATGGTTGTTAATAATCAGCGTAAAAGAATATACGATGTAGGCTACATACCAAATACAATTCTTAACATTACTACTAAGTTTAGAGGAACTAATGCTAATACTGCTACTCCTTTGATTATAGATTCTCAAAATAATCCAATAGATACATCAGTTTGGCAAGATAACTTATTAGGTAAAAATTTCATTGATGTATTAGGTGATTTGATTATACCGAGAGTAGACTCACCTATGTTAAAGGTAGGAAGTACTACTAGTACAACAATAACTCTCAAAAGTAGTGGGGCTAGTCAAAACTTCGTATACTTATGTGGTGCTCCGGGTAGCAATTCAGGAGGAGGTACTTGGGGTGAACGGTATACATTATGGTATGGTTCTGAAGATTACATAACCGTTACTGCTGATAATTCTGGTACAGATTCGGATAAGAAATTGGTATTCAGTGTAACTGATGGCGTATCTCGTGGGTTTACCAATAGTAATATTTCTGCAGATGATGTACTAATTAAGAATGGCGGCCCCACCTACAAAGCCAGCAAAATAGATGGCGTAAGAAGGGCAGGTAGTATCGGCTCTTCACCATTAACTTACTTTAGAGGAGCAAGAGATAGTCCTGACCATTGGGTACCTCTATTCTTTGGAGGAGGATTTTCAGGCACTGTCATGGATATTAATGACGGTACTGAGAATGATTACGGTGAATTTTACGAACACCCTTATGCGTCTGGACCTACGGGCTCATGCGGCCTTCAAAATGTAGGTGAATTAGCAGGCTCTCATGCTATGATTGATACAAATGCACTTTTGGCAATGTTCCCCGGAACTCCTTATTTAGACCAACATAAAGGTATGAACCACCCTCCTTTCTTCAATCAAGATGCACTATTGTCATTTGATATGACTATGGGCGGTAATACAAAAGACACTGGTGTAGTTTATACAGACGGAACTAATACGGTTAAGTGCACTATACCTAGTCCTGTAGTAATCAGGTTTGCTCACCCGCACGCTCGCTATAGCCCTGCCAGTAATACAAGTGACCATACAACATACATGATTTTTGGTCCGGGCCAATCTTTCCCTCATAATTCTAATTTAGCATCTGAACAAAAATTGTCTAACACCATTACAATTGGTAACCGATATAGTGCTGTGCCAATTAATTTTGATTCGAGTATACCTGATGGAGAGCCGGGGGACCCCAGCGGCGGATTCATACACTTGCCTAATGAAATAGCAAATGGTAATAATGATAAATCTACTTCTGGATTAGGGGCTACGAGTACAGAAGCGGCGCATTTACCTAAAACTGAGTTTTATCAGAAGAACAATGTGAGTGGCTATAATTATCTAATGAACTGGGAACCAACTAAAGGCTTCCCTAACTTTAAGTCCGACCAGTCTGACAATAGAGGTAATAGAAATATATTTAGCGAAGCGGCTTCATACGATGGTCCTAGACGAATTCACTTACAAAATGCAAGTAACATAACATTGAGTAAATGCGCTCACCCTTATGCAAATAATTTAGGTATACGAAGTCATTTACCTTCTAGTACTGCCATAGTGGGTACTTCTACATTACCGCATACAACTTTGCATGGTGCGGTTTGGCAAATGGATGGTGGTTACCATCCCGGTGGACACTTTTTAGATAATCACATTATCATGAACCCTAACCAACCTATCATAGGCTCTCCGCTTGGAGAGATTCGTTCATATGATGCTCCTTCTCATTTTAGACCATGTGGCCTTTTAGGAAAGGCTTACTCTAGTTACTATACAGGTGGTAGCGCTGCGACTAACGAAAGGGCTGGAGCAGACTATAACTTTGTATTAGTTGATGCTACTCGTGTACAAAACGCAGAAGAACTAGGTACAATATTAAGCGCTGCCATTAATAGTTATCCCGGTACTGACCCGTTAAAGGCAATTGGTGGTACCTTTATGCCTAGTATGCGCTCAGCACACGGTCAAGATAGATATGGCTGGGTAGATTTAGGTACTGCAATCACAGGTGCGACTAATCATAATAACAATGTAGCCGACGCTACAATAGAGGTTGCAAATGATGCAAGAAAAGGTAACATTCCTGAATATGGTTGGGTAAGGTTCTCTAATGGTACTGATTCTGCATTTGCACCTTATATTGGATTTAATCCGACTAGTAATAAATTTACACTTGGTAGAAATCCAATTCTTCAAGATAATGGAAGTGGGACTTACAATGTAATTACAACTAACCCAGTTAATCCCGCAACAGGAGTAGAGTTACCGGCATTACACACAACCGTGGAATATGCCGATGAAAATGAATCACAACCTTACAGACTATATGTTTGGACTAAGTCAGGCGTAAGGGTTTCTAACCAAACAGATGTTGTTGCCAGAGATACACTTGGAAGAGTTCACTTTAATGGCCTGCACGATGCTGTGGACAGAACTGTACCTATAGGCGCAATCGGTTGGAACGGTTTGCCTTATTCTAAACTCAATAATTACAAGTACCAAGGCGATTCTGGACAATTCACTTCTGGACTTGGTGCTTGGCATCCTTTCTTAGGATTTACACCTTATGGTGCTGCTGAAAACTGCCTGTCTATGTCCCAGCCAGTAAATGGTACTGAAGCGTCTATGACCCAGAATTTAGAAAATGCCTGTATCAGCGGCCTTTCTACAAGGCATATAGTTGTGGTTAGTCATGAAAGTGAATTACCTTTGATTGCTAAGTCTGACAGGCATGGGTTATTTTGTTCTGGAGACTGGATGATGACACCTTATGTGAGTAATACTACTCTAAATGCTTGTGGTACGGTTGCTTGGGATGCTGCCAAGGTTCACAATAAATCGAGGTATGTAGGACCTGCTACAGCAGGACCGCATGTAGAGGCACAGGTTCACGCTGGTTACATTCCTCCTATAGTTAGTGGAGGTAGAGACTATGACAATTATCCTGCTACAGGTTCAGAAGCGGCAGTAATGGAAGGTAAACACCAGTATCACGGTGCACTAAGTATCGGAAGTATGGCGCCTATGGACTCTTGTAATTATCCGACTGGGGATTTGTTTTGGGATGAGAGTGTTAGTAAGGCATCTAATTTTCATTCTGACTTTAAACAATCATACTTTGGAGGACATTTAGGTGAAGAATGTATAGGTATAAGTTCACATAAGGGATACTTAAATCCGAATGGAAGGAATTTCCAGAATGCTAATGGAGGACTGCATGGGTTTTATCATAAGCGCTCTTCTGCTAGAAACTTTTTACCAGAACATGTAGTATGGAAGAGGATGGATGGTGGAAGCCTTACTATGCCTGCTGTCAATGCCAGAGGGCTGGGTATGATACCTTGGACTACCAGAAACACCAAGGCTAGTCAAAATTGGGGTGGGGTAAAGGCATATGGTACTCTTGGTCAATATATGATAATGGGTGAAAAGATTTTAGGTAATGTTAGATTTTCATTTGAGACTACAAATTCAGCAATGTTCCCAATTATACAGGCTCAAGAATTAAGTCATCCGCAATTGGCCGAACAAAATAATATAGAAATCGTAGATGCTCTAAAGATACCTAATGAAGATATACAGTTCCAAAGTATTGAGGTAGTAGACGATACTGGTCAAAAACATTTGATAAAAGGAGGCTCTCCTTTCGGTACAGTAATTAGAGAATTCACTAAGGTAGATGATGATTTAAGTAATACTAACCAAGGACTTGCTCCCGCTTTGTTTGGTTCAGGAGATTCACCTAATATAAGAATCAGATTACCTAACCCTGATGAAATACCCGGTAATATATTAGTAAGGTCTGGGTTCGATAGACTACAGGCTTTACAGCAAGAAACATTAGGTTCAGGAGGATTAATTCCTGCTTATAATGATAATAGAATAAGTAAAGCGTTCCCTAATATAACTACAGGTGATTCTGCTATGACTCCTAGAGCAGGCTTTACTTGGGAAAATCTTGGTTGGGAGCATATTAGTCAGGATGCAACTGATGTAAATGAAACAATTGGTAGCGGCCCTACTTTTAAAAGCCCTGACAGATTATCTTTCCCAGACTCTACAAAGCAAGGTTCAGAAGAACACGGTGTACCAACACAAAGTACTTATGAACCGCATGATAGAACATTATACTTCCATGTAACTAAAATGGGTACTACTGGTACATCTTCACCGTTCAGTAATGCGAGGAGTGTTGGGTTCATAAAGAAAAATAAGGCTGACCCCACAACTGGTACAATTCAAATGGTAGAGCCATTTGGAAGAGATGTTACTTTTTCAACATACATTTTCTTCAGTGGTGAAGACTTTGTGACTGCATCAGCGTCGGGCTCTGGCGCTCCTTCTACAACTACTTCTCCAAGAAGATTTGCGAGAGTATTCAATATCAAAACTGGTAAAGGAGGCGTATTTAGTTACACTGGATTTTTAGGCGGTACGGAATTTACGGGTTGTGAATTTACTCCAGAGTATATCGAATGGTACAATAGTGAAGATTCTAACGGGGAACTCGGCGTATATCCTTCTTATTATATTCCTGCAGGTACAACTAGACACTTTGCTTCTCGAAGACTACGAGACCATAGTGAATACAGCGGAGCCAGCCCTGATATGAAGATGATTGACTGGTATGCTATGTGGAATGCTGCTAAACCTACTGGTAGCGGAAGTTTCTCTGCCACTTCTGTCCCTTACACATACCTTACTGCTCCAAAAATGACCCCTATGCCTATTCCTAGAATGGGGCACCATTATGTTACACCGACCATGGCACTATTACCGGGACATTATGCACATCCTGCTTATCAAAGGATGTTTGATTTATACAGTTCTTGTAAATTATCTAGTCATGATTATGAAAATATGTCCGAAGTTGGTAGGTTACAAGCAGCAAGAAATGAAGGGGCCGACATAGTTACAGGATTCATAGATACGACAATAGGTACATCATTTTCATTAAAGGACTATTATAACCCAGTTACTTGGTTTTCTACACCTTCTGCAGCATTTGGCCCTTCTGACATACATGGTGGGGCTTTTACGCTAATGGCAGAAACTAAACTAAAGTATGAAGGATACGGAGTAGCAGCGAGTGTAGCGAGAAATGCAGAAGGTGGGCATGCAATTGTTTTAGAAGCGGCTTCTTCTTATACTCAAAATAATCATTTCCCTGACCCACTCGAAGTAGGGGCTTATCAGATTATCATTCAACCTAATTTACTTTCTGGCGACCTTGGAGGAAGTCATGAAAATTCTTATGTTGAAACTAACGCTCCTGTTGAAGGCGGTACTAAGAAACTAGGACTGACTAGTCAACAGGTGAACACAGTAATTGCCATTGAGAAAAATACCTCTACATACGGGGGATACACGCTAATATTATCAGAGGCTACTATGGTTGATGTAAGAGGCTGTGAGATAATAATAAACGAATTAATGTTAGATATAGACCCAGACCCCGGTAGTCAGTTTACTAATCTACCACCATTAGCACTTTACAATCCACTAGGTGTACAAGAAACCACCTCTCCTCAATTCAGTAGAAGAAGTCTACCATATAGGCCGGGTATGTTCACTAGCGCTACTCCCGGATATACACTGACTACACCTTGGTGGAGTCATTTGCATGCTAGTGGAGTAATTACTGGACCAGTGTCACATCCTGATGGAATCACCGCTGCTAACCTTAGGGGTGTTCACATTACTACAGCGGGCTCTGGTTACACAGCCGCTTCAGGTCTAGCGACAGAATCTACTAACGGAACTGGTAGTGGTATGGTAGTTACTATAACAGTCAATAGTGGAGGATTACAGACAATATCCGTCACTAATCCGGGTACAGGTTACAGAATAGGAGAGGTAGTTTCCGTAGTACAGAGTTCGAATAAGACTGGCAGTATAACAGTAGAAAAAATATCATCTACTGGGTGGAGGCACTTAGAATGGACTAAACCTGATAACTATTATGAATTCTGTCGTGCAGGTTTTGGCTCGATTGGGGCACAGTTGACCCTTGCAGGCTATCCTACGCATTTCCTTGACATATACGAGCCACATAAGCGTAGAAGAAGCCTAAATCCTACATGTGCTCGACTTGGTCATCATCAAGGTAACGGTACAATTGATGTAAATGACAATACTATGTTCCCAATGGTAACATATTATGGTGAAAAGTTAGAATTCGTATCTAGGGCTAATGGAGAAACCTATACGGCTACATATACTGGAAGAAAAGGAGGGTTAAGTAAGGTTTCTGACGGTAACTCTCCTGTCTCTACATTGGCTCAACATAGTCAGTTTACAGGTATTGTAGCAGATGCTGAGTTTTGGACTCAGATTGGCCAAACTGTTAATTCTGATGTAATTTTTAGACTAAGTAGACCTTACGACACATATGGTGCAGGTACAGTTTACACTGATTCGTTAAGTAGCCTAACTACTAGAATATTACCTCAAGTTTACAACGGTACTCGTGATACAAACAGCCTAAATATACCTGATGTGTTCTTATGTATGTCTCACCCTAACTTAGGAAGGCCATTTACTTGGTATAGCGATACCCAACAAGGGGGAACTCGTGTTGAATATGCAGGTGCAGGTTTAGCAGATAGCCCTGTTGATGCATTACCTTACAACCATGTACCAGAACATTTCGAAACAGTACACTATCAAGACTTTAACTATGTGGCAAGTAAAGGTCCATTCCATTTATCCATGAAATCAGTAGTGCCTCCTACCCGCACTGTGTGCGGTGGTAGTGCAGTTGAAACCAAATCTAATTTGGCAGATACAGGGGTAAGAATAGACAACGGTGGAGGATATGCTAAACAGACCACTAGCGCTATGACGGTAGATACCGTAGACCCCAATACTGTAATGGGAGTAGGTAGTAGAATTTACAAAAATACAGGTGAATTAATAGGTGTAATTACTGCCATGACTAATTTTAGTACACCTAGTGCGAATCATGCTCAAATTACAGTAACAAGTAACATACTAGGTACATTGGTGGCACTTGCTGATGATGAAGAAATATGTATGATTCCATTAGAGACACAACTCCATTCCCCTATCCAAATTGCTGGCACTCAAGAAACACTTGGGGGCACTTTAGCAGGTATAGATACTCAAGGTAGTGATTCTAGCGGAGTAGGTGGAGTTGCTAACTTTTCTGGATTCTGGCCCGGAGGCTCAAGAGGGGCTGGGGCCGTTAGTAGACTGGAGACATATGGACATGCGTTGATTGGATGGGGTGGAGATACTTACGGTATGTACTGCGATACTTTCCAAGATGTTGTCGAAGACGGAATAGGTACTGGTATAGCAAAAGTCACTTTACCAAATGGCCGTAACAGGTGCTTTGGTTACAGGTTTGGGGTCAGACAAGCGTACAATAGACCTCAGTGGGCACCTTATGTCAGAGGTTGGCAAGAAGTGGGTCAGTCCCGTGCATTACTTGGTTATTATCACGGACCATTAGTTCAAATCAATGACGGTACTTGGGAGTATGTAGGTGCAGTTAGTAGTGACATTAATGCAGAAGCAAATATTAATTTGACAGAAACCACCATAGGTATCCTTGAAAGAATTACTCAGGTTAGCAGTTTACTCAATCAAGACCAAATTGGTAGGCAAGTGAGATACAGCGATGGTCGTCGTATGACCCGTTCTTTTGGCTGTCCTGTCAGAACTTTATTCAACACTCCTAGTGTAACTAGACTTTATCCTAGGGACTCTGCAGGAAAAGCAATAACCGAATTAGCCAATGCACATAGGTTCTACATGGTTGACTGGTGGGGTAATACTCGTGGTGAAGAAGTGAGAAGATTCCCTGTGAGAAGCATAGGTATCAGGCCTTCTTGGGACCCTGCTGACGCTTACAAGGGTACTGACTATAGTCATAGACCTTCCAACAACGGTTTATTCGAAGGAAGTGGTGATTTACAGTCAGGTAACAGTAATTCAGTTAATGATGCACAAGTTACAGAAGTAGACTGGTTTAACCCGGCTAGTATGCTTAGAGTAGGTGATAGAGGAGATGGTCGTGGTGCAAGATGGCCTACTGTATTTAATGAAAATCTATTGATGGGTATATCTGATACTCTTGGTGAAATGGAACCTAAAGGACTAGTTCTTTCAGAAAGCACAAGCGAGCCTTCTATCGGTAAAGGTTTAGTTAGGCCGTCTAATGAGGCCCTGAGTGGAAACGAAATAGAGAGAGGCATAAGTGACAGGTTGGACCTCAGCGACTCATATGGTTTGCTAGAAGTATCTGCTTCTGTAGCACAAGGTGTTGAGATATTAGATACTGCATCTCCAGTAGATTCAAGGTTGATTGAACCTGTAGGTAGAGACGGTATAAGGATAGGACTTGATGTAGATACAATTGGTGAATTAAAAGGTGAGCAGACAAAAGAATATGTGGTTACATCTACAGAAGCAGTCAGTTTACATACAGATAAGGAAGTAGGTCAAAGAACTCATATTATGGGTGCATATAATGTGGGTCATCGTACACTCAAAGACTTAGATATGTCAACACTCAATTTTGCTGGTAATCCATCATCGGGTGTAGTTAAGCATTCTAATGCTCATGCATTCTGGGCACTAGGTGGCACATATCACATACAGTGGGCTAGACAAGCGGGTATAATTGATATAACTGGATGGGGTACTCCTAGATTACCTCAAAATGGATTATGTTTATGGTTAAGAGCAGACTCTTTGAACTTACAGCATGGAGACAGTGTGGCTGAGTGGGTAGACGAGTCTCCTAACAGACATGTTTTCACACAAAGTACTGCTTCTGCTAGACCTACATTTGTTACTAATGATGCTGATTGGGGTTACAGGCCTCATTTGTCATTTGATGGAAACGATAAATTAGAATTACCATTTAGTGCTTCTTTGAATACTAATCAGTTTAGTTTATTCGTAGTATGTACGGTAAATAGTGACGACAATACACATCATTCGATAATTGAAAACACAGACCTTGCTGGCCTCGGCACTGGTAATAAAGGGTGGGTTATGACAGCAGTCACTACTTCAAATGCTGGTAATAACGATATGTATCAAATGAGGACAGGTACAGGCGGCTCACCTACACTTAGCGTACAAAATACAGCAACCAATACTTTAGTTCCTAATGACCCGGCTATAATATCATTTACTTTAGCAGGTGGTGACGGAGCAGGTGCCAATGCAACTAAAACTCTGTTTTACAATGGTGTCATGTCTCCAGTAACTGGAACTTACGCCGGTCAATTAACAGCGCCTTATCACAAGCATGCTTCTGCTCAAGGTTACGATATAGGTAACGACCCCAGTTACCAACTTACTGGACAAATCGCTGAGGTCATACAGTATAATAGGGCAGTAACCGATGCAGAAAGAGAACTCATTGAAAGTTACCTTAGTCAAAAGTATGGAGTATCCCCTGCCACTATATCTAATTGCTATCGTAATAGTAACCCTATACAGAATAGAATGATACATACTTCCGATACAATTGGTAATCCGATAACTCAGAACTTGAATACAGTCAATTCTTCTTACGAATTGATATATAGACCTGTACAAACACTTGACAAGAATCACACTTTGTTATTCAGAGGAGGCGGAAATATTGTCCAAGGTCCACAGTCTGGTAATAACTACTTCAGAGCAACTGCTGGTGGTAAATATGGTATATTTTATCGTCAACATTCCCAACTGGAACCTGTTTTCTACATGTACCCTACTCATAGTACTACTGTCCCTATTAGCATGGGCCCTAAGATAAACGGTAGTTCAACTATGACAAATACTGTGTTCACTAATCCAATAGCGCATATGTTCATGTCTCTAAATACATTACAGCATTTCCGTGCAGATGCTAGTAGGAAATCTTCTGATGACTCTGAAGGTAATTTCCAAGTATATCCTAGATATAGCCAATCTTTATTCCCAATGGGTAATGATGGTACTAATTTCCATCAATCAGTGGGTAGACGCTTTTTTGGCAGGGGGGGAGGCAGGTGATTAAATGCCATTAGGTAAACCTTCTAGTTCATTTTCAAACGGTAGTCGTACTACAACAGTGGACAAGCCTAGGTTTGTTGATAATTGCGTAAGGCACGCTATTTACACAAAAGAGTTAGGTAAATTCAAAGTTAGTAAGCCAATAGCATCTGATTTCTTAACAACCAATGAAAGAAAATACAAGTTATTGGAGGAAGAGGATACATTGAGATTGATGCATAATCCTACAGAATCGCAGACTTACAAAGGCCCTGTCTTCTTCGATAATTACATACTTGGTAATTCTCTTACAAGTTTACCACCGTTGATAATAGATTCAGAGGATAATAATCAACGATTAGTTCCTTCTGAAATAAAATCAGAGTTTGCTATTATATCAAACTTTAATACACTATTAGTACCATACGGACAAAGGTACTTTGACAACTCTATTGAACTCGGTAACGGTAGTCAACTCATTTTGAGTAATATGAAAGGAAAGTCTCTTCGGGATGTCGGATTTACCAGCAAAACAGTTCAGTTGGGACAAAGGGTAGGAGTCGGTTTACGCACCAGTGACATGGCTATGAGGGTAGTTGCAAATAATACCAATAGCCTGAATTCATTTTCAGTAGATAGTCACAGTACTACATTTATAGCACAGGATTTCTATGGAGTAGAGGCAGTAACTGCACTTAGGTTCATTTCTAAACATGATGGTTATAGTGCAAGAACTGACCAATATGGTAACTTACAATATGTTAACCAAAGTAAGTTTAACAAAGAGCATTTCATTACAGAATCTAGGACACAAGGTTTTATTGAAAATAAAGCAGAGTCGGTCCCTAATAGAGTAATAGTTAGAGGTAAGAGTCGAGGCAATAATGACGAAAATGTTGTACAAATAGATGACTTTGGCAGCCAAGAGACTGGTGTAAATGAGATACCGGGAGGGGTATTCGCACCAACTTCTCTGAGTAAGAAGAGTTCAAGAAAAATAGGCCAAAGGTTGCTAAAAATGGCAAAAGATGCAAAAAATGGACTTGTCATAGAAGGAGTACAAAATGCTCCTAACATGCATCCGGGAGATATTGTTACCTACCAATCATTATCAGATAGGCGTAGAGAAATAATAATATCAAGTAAGCAGGACTTAATTAACAAAACTGGAGACTTATCTATAAATGCAGTAGATGCTACATTAGAAGATATTTTACAAAGGTTCCAAGAAGGAGATATAACTAATTCGTTTGATAATAATGAAGATAGGAATAAGCAGTTTACAGTAGAAGAATTCTCTACTTCGGCTGGATTTAAATTTAAGGTTAGTTGGGAAATTAGAGAGAGGGTAGATGAAAATAACGGGGTGGGCACTGTCATAGGTGACCGGCGTAGTGGTGTAGTACACGGAATAACTAATTATACAACTACTGCTAATTTCTCCACCGCAGATTACCCAATAGGTTACATGAACGCTTCTCCAGTAGTAGGGACTGCCCTCAAGGTACATGCCGGTGGTGCTGGTTATGGAGCCAGTGCCACTTATACTAATTTAGCAACAACTCATCCTACTGGTAGTGGGTTAAAGGTCAACATTACCACTGTAGATAATGTAATTACAGAAGCAGTAGTACATACTGCTGGTTCAGGTTATGCACTTAATGATGTAGTTACAGTAGTCAAGACTGGAGGTTCTAATGGTAAAGTAAGGTTAACATCTACCATAATAGTAGACAATGGCTCTGGAGGCGCCACTACAGCAATCCCAGCGGGTACAAAGATATTCAGAAATAACGGTGCACTTGTAGGTACAGTCGCAGCGAGCACTACCACAAGTGTCACATTCGAATCAGGAATAAATCAAAAGATAGATAACAACGAAGTCTTACTAAAACTAGGTGCCATACAGGTACCTAGTAGTGGTAGGTTAAAGATAGGGAACAAATCAAGTAATTACCTGATACAGAGGAGAGGATGATAAATGCCATTATTGAATGAAGGAACTAAGTTTATGTTAGATACGCTAAAGAACAGAATAAATCAGGTAGCATTTGGTTTTGATGGTACCATCGCTACACAGGAAGATGGTGGTATAGGGAGGCTTGCTGTTACCGTTACTCCTGTAGTAACTACTATCAATGACAATACTATACTAGTAGAAGCCACTTTACCGCTGAGCAATTCTTACGATATACCTTTGAGGGAAGTAGTAATCCGTTATCAAAATCCAGCAGACGCCAGTGATACTACAGATTTATTCAGATACACATACAATGCAATCACCAAAACAGTAAACAACGAGATACGATTGTCCGTGGTTATAGAGGTGACAGTATGACCAACCCTATTGCAGGACACACATCAGCGACTGGCTTTAGTGCAAATGCACAGGGGCTAAGAGATGGTGATGGCTTAACGAGTGCTAGTCTTACCAATGCATACGAGGGTATACATGGTAATGGTATAATTAGATTAGAGTCAGGGGCTGCTGCTGATTCTTTGAGAAATAGCATAATAAGTAATACACCGGGCTTTGTAGAAAAAGGGCCTACTGGTAATTCGTATGTCAAAGTATCCGGTGGATATTGTGTATTAGACGGTACACTGTACAAGTTTGCAGGCGGCCCCAGTCAAGTCGAAGAGTTCCAAGTAGGAGTCAGTACTAATTTCAGCGGAACCCTACCGAGCCCGCCTACAGCAGTAAGTGATGTATTTGTAGTAGTTTATGCTATAGGAAATGATGGAACAGAGCAAAATGTAATGTACGAAGTAGGAACTCCTGTAGCAGTTAGTCAAGGTACACCTACACTACCTAACTCATTCTTATCCAAGCCTAGTGAAGATGCTAACTTAGACTCAAATCAACAGTGCACGATACTAGCAGTCTTGAGATATACAATGGCAGCCAATCAAGCAAATTTAGCCGCTGCACTGACTACACCTCCAGTAATAAATGATAGGAGAACATATGTAAGAGCACCGCCTCTGTATCTTACTCCTTTGACTAAAGGGAATGTAGGAAATGTGGCTGATGGTAACAATGTAGACTCATCTATTGTACTTGATAACAAATTTGCCTCTCCTGAGAACGGAGACTTCGATGGTAGTCCTTTTGGAGCAATATGGCAGACTCATAATGAAGGAGATAATACAGATGATTCGGCAGCACACGCTGTTATACTTTATTCAATCCCTCGTAATCTACACAGTGCTGCTGCCACCCGTACACATCGTTTAGGAAACCAGATGTCTGAAATATTGACTACCAGTAAGACATTTACATTTGACCAAGCCAATATATTCTTAGCCAATTCAGCCAGTGGTGACATTACACTTACCCCATCTGGAGAATTTCCACCGGGTCACATCGTTGAAATTAGAAACATCGCTACATCTGGTTCTAACGATGTAATATTCAGTGCAAAGACAAATGATGCTACTGCTGCTCCTGTCACCATAGCAAACGGTAAGTATGCTAGATTTGTTTACCAGTGGGTATCTAGTTCAGATAAAAACTGGCATCTATTATTCTTGAGTTGATTACTTGGGCAGACTAATAGACATGCTTAGGCATAAGTGCGAGGAGTGCAGTAAGGTATCTCTACCTCTCTCTATATCAGGGAAATACCTGTCTGGAGAGCCTATCGTGATTCATCAATGTTCCTTCTGTGGATACCTAAGACAACATGGTCAACTTGGTTTACACGGTGTGCGTAAACAGAAGTCAAGTAATGTCACTAGGTCTAGGCAAGGCAGACTGAGTCGTTATCTCAGGCAAATTGCTAAGAAACTATAGTATTATTTACCCTTCTCCATCATTGCTAAGAAAGCCTGTCTTCTCATTTCATTAGCGTAATCGTTTTTCAATTTCGCTTCTTCGCAAAATTCTAATTGACCTTTCTCATTTTTTATCAACATAGGTTTAAGTCCAGTAGTTTTCCAAAACTCTTCTGCATCTTCTGTGTGAGCATAATCATACCAAGGAACATCTAACTCTATCTGTAAAAGGTTGATTGCTTCTGTAGCATAACTTTTTCTTCTGAAGTTTTGCTTTATCCAAATAAACTCTATACATTGTTCAAAAAATCGACGAGTAGTTACCACTATGAACCCTAAGTAATTGTCTTCACCTTCAATTTCACCATCGTCATAATGTGCGTCAAGAGACTCTACAATAAAATAAAATTCTCCGGGTATAGTGAAACTCTCTATTATATTTTCAGCATGTAATTCATCTTTAAATTGGTCATAAAGTTCTATGAAGTGTTTAAGAGAACTATAATCATCCATTTCTTCAGTACTAATAAGTTGTAGATATGCTTCAATTGTAGGGATGTCATCATCCATCTTACTCGCCACGCTTACCAATGATGTCATCGATGCGTAGAATACTAATGGTGACTTCACTAGCAGATTGAACTGCTTGTCTAACGAGTTCCAATGGTTCCCATACATTTGCATCAGACATAGAGCAACTGCCTCCTGTTTCAATATCAGGCCCTGCATCACTGTTACCATTCTGGTGCTCATTTCTTAGTGTAAGTACAGTATCTAGTGGGTCGTGACCAGCATTTTCTGCTATGGTAGCAGGGATGGATTCCAATGCATCAGCAAATGCATCAATTGCCATTTGTTCACGACCACCTGCTTCTGCTGCACGAGAGCGCAAGTGAAGTGCTGTGTTAAGATAAGATGCTCCGCCTCCGGGTACGACATTGCCGTTGTTGTAGGCTAAGCAGACTACACCAAGTGCATCTTCAAATCCACGCTCAGTCTCATCAAGGGTTTGTTTGGTAGCACCTCTTAGAATAAGAGTAGTAACTTCTCCTTCACCTTTAACTACGATATACTTCATGTCGCCAATGGTCTTGCACTCAGCATTACATACTACTGCTTCATTCAAGTCTTCTAATGTATGTGCTACTGTAGCGTTTAGTAGTTTACATAGAGCAGTCATAGAACTCTCAGGAACCCTATGTACTACAGAAATATTACTCTTTGACAAAGAAGCGGCGACTACCTCATTTACGCTATCTCTAACGAATACTGTACCACCTTCTGGTAACAAAGAAGCAATTTGCTGCGCTTTTTCGACCCAGTTATCTCTACCCGATTGTCGTTTATATTGCTGGTATTCGGCAGCAGAGCCTAAAGATAATTGTACATTATCTTCGCTTTTGTCAGCACTGAGACCTGTGTTTATCAGTAGTGCTTTTCTTTCAGGCTTGTCTGGCATAGAAGGTAGCATAAACTCCTTGTGCAAAACAACTCCACTGAAGCATGATGAATCATCTAATGCCCCTCCGGGTTGACACATTACACGAATTCTGTTGAATTCACCCTTAGCGTTCTCTACTGCTTCTACACATAGACCACTAACATGTTCCATGGAAGACTCAAGCGCTTTACCTGTAATCGATGTCTTGGCAACATCTTTCAAGTGTTTCTTAGAGGGCTGCTTGAGCGTGTCTAAGTGCTCTGTAGCCCATCTACTAGCCATACGGTATCCTCTACATACTACATTTGCATGTAGTCCTTTGTTGAATAGTAATTCACTGTTACCTAATAGTTCACCTGCTAAAACAACTGTACTGGTTGTTCCGTCATAGCATATACTTTCTTGTGTATTTGCTGCTTCTACTACCATCTTGGCTGCTGGATGCGTGATGTCTAATTCTTGGAGTATAGTTGCTCCGTCGTTAGTGACTATGACATTACCGCCACCATCTACCATCATCTTATCCATACCCATAGGACCGAGTGTGGTCTTGACGGTATTTACTATTCTCTTTGCTGCTCTAATGTTGTGCACTTGTGCACTCATGTTACTTTCATTATCTTGCATTTATTTTCCCTCTCTTCATAATATTTTTCCACTATGGAATTTAAGCAGGATGTACATACTTTGCGCCTACCGCAATGTATGCCATCCCAAGTTGACTTATGGCAAAAATCACATGTTGACATTACCAATCCACCTCGTATTCTTTAATTTCACCAGATGCCCTGCACCTTGCTTTCACGAATCCCTCATCTACCCCATGACGCCAGAGTTCATAAACTAGTTGCGAATCTTTAAGACAATATTCTGCAACCTTGCTATAGTTACCCTTGCGCCACTCTACTGGGGCATCATGACTATTCATAAGTTTACCCTTTGATAATGTGTGAAGGCAGGCGTCTGATAGTGGAACTGCGTGTCCGACTATACTCTTTAGTAAAACAGATGTATCAAAGACTTGCTCAGACGATTTGTGCATTATATCACCAGCAGTCCAACAGTCCAGTGCGTCTCTGAGTATAGGTAAGTCGAAGTTTTTTAGATTATGACCCAACACTAATCCTCCATCAGATACATGTTTCGCTAAGTCTTCACCGAGTGTCTTTGGATGTAGCGCCTTAACTACCGTATTTTCTGGTAGATATTTTGATACAGATTCATTAGAATAGACTACTCCATTTTCTCCATCCCATGTAGCAACTACAGTGGGTTCGAAAAGATGACTGTGTCCCCAGCCACCTATCTCATGAGAATAGTTTGCAGTCTCTATATCAAGCGCTAACATCTTTTGCATATTTATCCTCCAAACACATTTTACACCAATCGCATACGCATACACGGTTCCTGTTGTGCATGCCTATGTAGTAGCCACCTATTTCCTTTCCTATTTCTACCTCGCAATATACACAGTGGTCAGGTAATTCTAACTTAAGCACCGTTACCACCTTTGTCCATATAGTCTGGTCTTAGTCTAACATAAACCCTAACACCTTCTCTAGTTTCTTCAAACATCTTAGCACCATAATCATTGAACTTTGCATTAATTGTACTCTTACTGTTAAGGTTAGCCAGTTTACCAAAGATAACCATAACTTCTGATTTTTTGGCCCAGCCAGTACCTCTTCTATCATCGAAGTCCCATACTTCTGCCTTTCTATAAGAGTCTCTCCAGAATGAAGCAAGGGCCTTCTTTTCTTTGTCACCTGAACCAACCTTGACCTCCGACTCTAGCCAGTGAATGAGGTTTTGATATAGGTCATAAAGTACTTCTTTAGCCATATCTACATGGTCCCCTCTAACTTCCCAAGTGCCCTCAATCATAGCCATATGATGCGCCAGTACAGTGGTGTAGTTCTGTAGACCCATAATGAAAGAAGCACAGACACCCTGCTTTAGCGGGTCCATGTCTTCAATCAATGAGTAATATTCATCGATTGCTGAAATAAGCGCAGGTATGTAAGAATCATCTATTGTAAAAAGACCAGTCATAATAGTCTTGACTAGTTCATTTTGGTCTTCTCTTGTCATTTCATCCCATTCAAGATTAGACATTTGTGTAAGTTTCAAAACACGGTCATGAAGTCTTTTAGTAAGTCCTTTGAAGTAATTTACAACTTCGTCAAAGGATACTTCAAACTCAGGTTTATGGTGAACTGCACTTGCTAGTTCATGCGCTACTGCCCTCTTCATCTCAAGAGTCCAGTTACGCCAATAAGTAAGTACACGCTGAAATATACCCTTGTCAAGTACATGTTCTTTGATACCCTTTGGCGGGTATGTAGTAATCCACAGAGATACCTCAGATTCAATTTCGAAAGTTTCACGAGCCATGTGCTTTACTAATGTGTTACGACCAGTACCTGCCGAGTTTAACGCAGACTGTAAGAATAGTGTAGTATTTTCATTATGTTGTCCTGTCTTTAGAAGTACAGACCCCTCATCAAAGTTTAGACCCTTGCGGCCCGCAAGTATACCCTCTCTGACCATCATACCGTTAGGTTGGTCATCTGGGTCAGGGACAAGTGTACCTACAAGTGCAGCGTCATTACCTGAGTTGTAATCAACAGACCTTAGATTAGACTGCTTCAATACTTCTTCTATAACTTGGTAAGCGGCAGATTTACCTGTCCTAGTATCTTGAATCCAGAATATACTAACACGGGGGTCTAAGTTACTACCACCTACAGGAATACGGACATAGGGTATAGCCGCCTGACCCTGTATGAAGAAGAAGGACAATAGTCCCGGTATCTCATTGTTCCTTGACACTTGGTTAAAGTGTTCTAAATAACCCTTTAAAATAGGATATTTGTGCACGCATTCATAGTTATCTGCTCTGTGTTCCATCATTTCCTTTCCCTCTCTTATTGTATGTCTTTTGGACTTTGATTGGCTTTTCTGAGGTTAAGACATCTAGTAGCCTTTGCCTCAAGGTAGTACCCATACCTTTCACTTGTTTCAGTGATTCTGGAAATAGCATTTCTTCAATAGAACCACATTTGTCGAGTAACTTCTCTACCAATTCTGGACCAAATCCGGGTATTGTTACTAACATGTCTGCCCTTACATCATTAGTACTAACTCTAGTGATTGCTCTAGCACCATGCCTACTCGCAGGCTTATGCATTTTGCTGTGAAGTTTGGCTATAAACATAGCCGCTTCTGAGTGGTCTTTAGCACGATATATGTGACAGTCAAAGTCGGCCATTATTCGTGCGAATGTACCTAGTAGTTCATTCATGACCTTGGAATATGATACATTTCTACCTTGTTTTTTTGAGAGTGCTACATACTTGGCTATGTCACCATGTACGACAAGAAATACTCTTTCGCAATTAGCATCTAAGTTGTCAATCTGTCTCATAAGATGACCGCTGTGACTAGATTGGAATAAGTCAGATAGACTCTTACATTCTATGTGAGCATTACCTACTTTGTAATCACCCATGCCTTGCAGATGCTCTTTCTTAACAGAGAAGCCTTGCCTCTCCGCAGCACGGACTACGGCGTCGTGTAACTGTCCTCTTTCATTAGTGTCAATTATTAGAGGTACCTTCATACAGAATCCTCCTCAACTAATTTCCACAAACATACATCATATGCATAACGACCAGAACCTAAACTTGATTGGGTAGTTCCCTTATCACATGATACGAATTCTTTAGAACCAAGTAAAATTTGAGTCAGTACTTGTTTAGTAGGTGTATTTTTGTAAGTTCTAGTAGGTAGATTTTTTTGACGCTGATTCATGAGCCCTTCTAATATCTGAACAGTGCTCAAAGGTGAGCCTTCTTCTTTCATGAGGCGCTTAATTCGATTACGGAAGTTCATATTCCTTGATTTATTATTGGCCATCTATTCTCACCTCGAAAGTAGTTTTGTTGCTATGTGAACTGGTATGAGTAGTACAAGGAATGGAGGTATCACGATGATACAGATTATGGCAAGTATGACTTCCCACCATTCAAATTGCCTCCTCTTTTCCATAATTCCCCTCTCCTACAATTGCTCCTGATTTATCCCAGTATCTGCACTTACCAAGGCAGAGCCCTTTAGTCCACAACATCTTACAGGTCTGAGGGTACTCAGTACCAACGATAGTGCCAACTTGATAGCGAGTTACCCCTTCATCAAAGTCTGCCCATTGTAAGCCTCTGATGAAGGAGATTATAGTTTCTGTGTGCTTGTCAATATCTTCCTGACTTATTCTCTCTACATTTGTAAAGTTACGAAGTCTTTTGGAAAGATACTTGACCAACTGTACACGAGCATCATGACTAGGGTTACCCCCTACTTGACATGCTGCTGAGTTAAGACAAGGAAGTATAATGACCCCATCCATAGTCATGGTAGGTAAATCAATAGGAGTAGTATTAGGATTAAACATCTGTAATCTTTCCGATGGCTTCTTCACATCTAATGGAACGCCTGCTTTCCCGTAGGAAATTACACCATTTCTACTGATTTCTGCCTTTGCCATGATGTAATCAATACCTCGTTCTAAATCATTAGTAGTCAAAGGTATGCTCCAAAATCCACGCTTAGCGTTATACGAATTAGGTATACGAATCATACCACTTGTATCAAATGGTACTGCTGGGTCTGAGCAAAATAAATCTAATTTGTGAATCCAGTCGTTTACCAACTGCATCCCTGCTTCTTTGATTGAAGATAAATGTGCACCACTACCGGGTATGTAGGACTTATCTAAGCCTACCCACACATGGAATCCTCCTCCGCTGTACCATATTCCATGAGTTATATCTTCCTCTAACAAGTGATAATGTAACCTAAGAGTCTGCTTAAGTGCCTCTTCAATTTCTACATCGGGTCGGTTTCTGTGCTTGAAGTCCTTTGGGTCAAAGTCCATAACGAAGTGTCTGATAATGGGTGTCATCAAATCTACTCGCTTGTTATGAGGCTGTTGAGTACCTCTGTATCCATAGACGGTCATAAAGGCATTAGATACTCCGTTTTTACCTGCCCAGTATGTCTCTAAGTCTTCACTATTCCTAACTATTTTCCTGTAACCTTTACCTTTCTCGGTACTAAGTTCCATTACTTCTCTAGGAAAGTCAAATACAATCTTCATAGTGCATCACCTTTGTCATCTAATATTTGGTTGATGCACTTCATCAGATTGTCAGTATCGGTCAAGTGGGCTGAGTTAAAAGTGATATACATAGTACCAACAGGCCCCTCCTCATCACTGAATTCAAATAGACTTTTCTGGATAGCAACAGTGTAATCGCTGTTAGTACCAAGGTGTGCGAAGTTTACTGAAACAGGTCTACCGACTATCCTTTCCATCATGGAACTTATGACAGTGCTCAGCATACCTTTGTTCATGTTCATTCCTCCGTATAGTTCTCTATGTATTCCTGCGGGTCATCGCTACCATCCCAAGAAGGACAGATACTCTTGAAAGAGCACCATGCACATTTACCTGTACTAGGTTTAGTAGGGAAGGTTTCGGTCAAATAGGCAATGAACAATGCTTCTTTGAGCCGGTTAATTTTCCTCTTGTAATCTTTATCTCTTCTACTTTCTTCCTCGCATGATTCATAAGTAATGTTATCGACTGAACGCTGCTCATTACCATACTTGTTGAAAGTAGGTACTTCGACAAACTTTCCAGCAGGATAAACCCAACCCCAGTGACTTACATCTTGGTAGTCATGGTCTGCTGCTTCCAATAGGAACTTGTAATATGCCATTTCTGTACGCATGGACTGTAACTTGTAACTAGAATCATTCCACTCTTCTTGCATTGGCTTCTTAGTTTGCATCCATTTACCTGTCTTTAATTCCATGATAGCAACTCTATCTTCTTCTGTCTTGAAGCCCCTATCGATGGAGCCCGCATAGTGTAACGGTATGGTTATTTCTTCTCCATTGAATTCAATAGTCTCCTCTACAAAGGCATGTACTTCTTCTTCATTCATTATCGGAAGATAGTTCTCTTTACCCGCACCTAGTAACCTATCTAAATCCATAGATAACCTATTCCTAATGACCTCTTCTTCACCTAGAAGATAAGGAGTCTCAGGCTCGCCAATGACTGATATAGCAAGTTCAATCGCCTCTTCCTTCCTACCGTGTTTCATTAAAGAATACAAATTATCCACTTTAGGAATAATATTGATGTAATATTCTTCTATAGCATTGTGAATATTGATACCCTTTGTCATAGCGTCAGTCTTCGGCTCTGGTAACTTGTGTATGCGCTTATACTCATATTGCTTAGGGCAGAAATCGAAGTCGCTAGTAAGGCTAGTTTTAGTCACCCTTAGTCTCTTTTCGTGACCGGGTTTCCAGTCATATACTGATTTAGCATAAGCAGCAAAGTCTACCATATTATCACTCACTCCATACTTAGACCGAATTCGTCAAGAGTAGTTTGCTTCATGTTGTCAGGCGTTTCTAACTCTAACAGTTTCTGCAAATACACGGCTAGGTCCATGGCTTCTTCTTGAGCATGGACTAACCACTCTATTCGAGACAGCGGTGCTGTCTCCATCGTAACGCCATATTTATTCTTACCTACATCTGCTCTTTTCTTTATCTTCTTACATACTTCATCTTCTATTCTACTCATTCTATCACCTCATAAGTTTTGGGCCTAGCAGCCCCTGATGCATAATCAAGGTTCCATTTCATCGCCTTGAATATACTCTTTACTTTGGCTTTCACCAATTTATCTACCATGGTTTCGTAATCTAAACCATAGCCATCTAAATCTGATTCTTCTCTAAATGCAACTATATCTGTCCTAGGCTGACCATCTGGGCAGGAGTTGACATAAACCCAATTCACGCTGTCTCCATTACCAAAGTACTCACTCTTATTTTTAGCAATGTACTTGTTGTAATGTCTGGCGCCTTTGACACCGGGAACCCCAGCACTTGCATCATAACTAGAGAGGGCTTTCTGTAATCTTGTAGTCCCAGCAATCTCTTCTATAGAAACTTCTCCTCTCTTAATACGCTTTGACAAAGGCCTTACCATATTGGTAACTTCTACTTCATCAGCACCACTACATATGGCTGTAAGGACATCATTTTCTAAGTCCTTTGAAATAGGTGCAAGTGTACTAATCTTACCATACCTTGCTGACTTGACTTTCCCTTCATCCTCAGGAGGCCAAGAGCATATACCATAGTATAGATTCTTACCACCTACAATCCAGTAAGGCATGTAGGCCTCAAACTCTACGAACAAGTGACTGGCTTCATGCTCACGCTGTACTGTTTCAGTCAAGTGTCTGGCCAATTCATGTGCCTCATCAAATGGTACACTGACGAATGCTGAATCCGTATGACCATAGAGAGCATCGTAACCTTGTGCTTCTGACTCTTCCATCAAGAATCTAATTGCTTCTCTGCCACATGCTGTGATTGCACTAGCAATGTCAGGTGCAGCCCAACCCCAAGCAGTACTCGCACACATGCCGTATAGTGACGCCATGCAGCGCTTTACTGCCAATTGCATGGTGTTCCAACCGGAGCGTTCTGTGTCATCCTTTGCTTCTCTCATTCTACGCTTGTACTCATCACGCAGTTCGAACATCTCTGAAACAATACTAGGTAGCAGGCCTTTCTTATCCTGATACCAACATGTACCGTCAGGTAGTTCCCTGACATTTTCAAGGTGGCTGTCTTTTCTATCAGCACGAGTTTCCCAAGAAAGGTTGTGACTCAGAATTAGTGAAGGGTACAGTCCCTTGTAATCTACACAAGCAACACCTTCGTACCTACCCGGAGTAGGAGGAGGTATGAATGCACCTTCGTAATCCTCAGCCTTTTCTCTAGTCCTAGTAGGGGCTTTCCAGTGGGTCCTTCTACCCAATAGTCCTCTAGCGAATATAGTTACATTGTGACAAGACTGGAATCTTACACCACACAGTCTCTGTAATGAAAGGAAGAAATTTAGAACATGATTACCCTCATCAATCTTCTTCAATAGAACGGTGTCTTGCATACAGTAATCAACATAATCGTCAAATCTCTCAGTCCAACCAGTAAACACATCCATGTCGAACTTACCACCGTAACCTAGTGTCTCTGCAATTGTATCTAGTTTCCTGTTCTTCAATTGAGGCTGGCCACTGTCTTTCCACACACGCTCGAACCCGCTACCGCTACCTAATGGTGCGGCTGTATCAAAGCACAATCTACCTAGAATTGGTTGGTCTACATATCCGTATCCCTTTGAATCTGAACTAGAAGGAGGGCGCAGTACACGCCCTAGAGGACTTAGTTTCCTAAACTCAGGAAGCCTCCTGACAAGGTGAGGAAGGTCGGCCCACATTAAAGCGTGAGCAATGAATACATCTGGATTACATTCCTCAAGGTAATCCATGAACGCTTGGTGCATATCTTCTTCTGAACCATATTCGTATCTCTCGTAAGTGAATTCAGTATCTACACCCTTGGCCTCGTAACTAACGGTAATGACTTCTTGCCCTTTACCCATGTCGCAATAGTTGTGAGGGTTATCTTTTCTCCAACAAAAGGCAACATTCCTGTTGTTGTAATTATCAATGACTGCCATTACTGTAGTCTGGTCAGTCTTAGGGTCCCATTCTAAATCGAAGTGCCATACACGAGGCTTCCACTCAGGCATTTCTTTTACTTCATCTATAAGGTATCTGTCTGCTAAACTGTAATCACCCTCCCATGTATAAATAAAATTGTTACCTAGTTCCTTGCACATAAATTGTATGTCGCTATTTCTATGAGCATATATTTTGATTAGTTCGTCACCTGTTTTGAGTGCTTCTGCTTTGTCAAAATAATCTACTTCTGAACCGGGGTACCTGTGGAGTATCTGTCTTATTGCACTAGGAGGCGTGGAGGCCTTTATCCAAAAGTAAGGTTTGAAATCTGTAATGGTTTCTTCCATTAGGTTACCCTCAGCGTCACGCCACCTCTTGTAGATGTGAGTAGGCCCCTCAGGGTCTGGTTGAAAGGTATCAACTATCACTCTTCTTCACCGAGCCTTGTTTCTCTAAGCCATGTGCTCAGTTCTTTGGGAACTTTATTTTTAGTCATAGCCAACATAGCCATAGCCATGAAAACTACATAATGAGCATCTTCATCTTGAATTTTAAAATAAGTTCTACAATTCTTCTTATCCTTTGTACGAACATTCCACAAGTCGCAAATCTTACCATAAGCACTAAACCAAGGGTCAACTATGACTTCATTACCTTCATTGTCGATGTAAGTAAGCCAAGCGTGTGCATCTAAACCTCCAAGGTTGTCCCACCCTTCACTAGTAGTGCGTAGCGGGTCACCATACTCCCAATGTATACTACCGTCATCTGACTTGAATCCCATCGAGCCTACGCATATCTTTACATTAAGAGGGTCATTGCCTTTCACTTTATCTAAGTGGTTTTCTAAGAGTACCATTCGGTTGTATTGTGCATTGACAATACAGTTACCCATAGAAATTTTGGACCTTTCTTTGCTACCCTGCTTTATCATATCTATTCCTCTTCGTCTATCTGTACATAGGTTACATCAGCCTTACAAGAAGAGCAATGTAGTGTCGCTACTATACCTTCACCTTCGTAACCGAAGTCTTCTGGGTCATAGTCACAGCCCCAGATTAATTTACCGCCGCATAGCCAACAGACATCTCGTCTTTGGTGGTTGACATGTATGTAATTAGCCATATTCAGTCCTCCTCGTATTCTTGGTCAATTACTACCATCAAGAATGAAGTATCTACTTGCTCTAATATCAGTACTGTTTCATCACCTGTGTATACATTTATGTCACCGTTAGGTAAGTTAGTTAGTAAATCAGGTAGCCAGTTGTCGAATGCTGAACGGGCAGAAACCTCAGGGGCACTTACATTTGTCAAGGAGGCTTTGACAAACATCTTACCCTTCTGAGAGTTTCCACCCCTGATTGTAAATTCAGAACTGGTTGCATCAAATTCAGTCTTACATGAATACTTGCCACCTAGAACCTTACTGAAACTCCCAGCAGGTTTCAATAAAGCGGAATCAACTACAGCGTGGTGAGTCAACTTACAATTAGACCAAGAGGTCCACATGCTTTCTTCTGCTCTGCTAATCAATGTCTCTAGTAACCTTACTTTGTCCTGAGACTGTATGTAACTAGAAGTGGGCAGTTGTAGTTTAGACGAACCACATGAGGCGTGTAATGTACCTGTCTTTGACGCTTGGGTGATTGTTATCTCTCCACCCTTTGCAGCATTGACAAACGCCTTTAGTTTAGTCAAGTCACTTATGTTAATAGTACCAGTCTGCTTAACGCCTACTTCCATACTTCTCTTGATGTAGTGGGTAGTCTTGCCCACAGATGCTGTTATGACACCCGCATTAACTGTAATCTTAAGGTCTTCCAAATCCTTGCCAAGGCTAGAAATGAAATTCTTAAAGTTGTCCTGACCAATACTGAATTCTGCCATGCTTTCACCTTCCTAATACACACGAGGTGGGGGATAGGCCAAAGACTACCTGTACGGATGGGATGCACAGGGTACCAAACCCAGACCAAGCCTATCCCCCATGAGTGTATAATCAGAGCACCCCGTCTCTTAGTTCAGCCAAGCCTAGCCATTCAGCAGGCTCTCCTTTCTTTGTTATGAAGTAAGTTCTCTCCTGACCTTTGAGGTTAGAATTAGTCTTCTCTTTGAAGAAATCTACCATGTATCTGGTCTCACCAGTCATACTACCGTCGTTGTTTCTAATGGTCTTGGCCTTACACCATAGAATCTGGAATACATCGTTAGTTGCATTCTTCTCCCATGCGAACTTCCATCCATCGAAACTTTCTCGCTTAGCGTCAGTGACTTCTTTCAAGTGAGTTTCCCAGAAAATATCTACACCTAGGCTGTTTAGTTTCTGACATATTGCAGTCAGTTGCTTGAATCTTGTTGAGCGAATACTCCAGTTCCAACCAATCTCTTGGTTTAGTTTAGAAGCGCTCGCCTCAATAGCATCAGTCGCTGACATCTCTAGGTCGTATATCTTCATGTTGTTAATACAAACACTGTCGAACTGGTCAACCGCAGTAACTAGAAGAGTCTTCAGTAGAGGTTGGTCAAAGCCGGGCTCATGCTGCCTTTCAGCATATTCTACAGCGAACTTACCAATGTCCATTATCTTCTGGTAGGTGTCTATGTAATTGTAAGCAGTTCTGTCTTGCATCTGCATAACCCATGGACTAAATATTCTAATCCTTGAGTTACCGTCGTAATGCGCTTGCTTACAAGCCATAGCCCCATTATCGAAATCAATAGCCCATAGTTGCTCATCTTTAGTGTAGCGGTGCATGTGACCATCCATGACAATACCAGTCTTACCAGTACCCTCATGACCTACAACTCCAGCGAAAATGTGTGAAGGCTTAATTGAGTTAGGCTTACCCTGTAACTCAAACTCTTCCATAATGTTAGGGAATTTGCTGACAAACTCAGTGGAGGTTGCCTTCTTCTCTACAGGCTTGGCCTCTTCGACCTTACCTTCAACAATGAAGTCCTCTTTCTGAGTCTCGTGTGCTTCTGCTATTGCTCCCCAACCACTCATTGTCCGTCACCTCCGAACTGGTTAAGGCTGGTGTCACCGCTTACTGCTGCTGGTCTTGCTGTTCTAGGTGGAACATATATTCCAAGTGCAGTAATGCTAGGTAGCATGTCATCCTTGTAAGGTCTCATCTTGAGTCTACCGAATATAATTACTGGAGTTCTTTCAGCGTATGGTTTCCAACCTTCACCGTCATTGAAATCGAATGGGTGTTGTTCATCATACATTCCTCCGGGAATCCACACAGTTACTTGTGACTGAGGACTATCTCTACCGTTACGAGACTGCAAAGACAGACTTGTAATGTTCATTCTGAAAGAGCGACCAGTGGCATCATACTCACTGTTCATAGGCGCTTTGTTCATCATACAGACATTGCCTCTAACAATCACTGTAGGGTTGAGAGTAATACCGCTAGGTAATTTCAACTTTCTATCAGAGTGCTCTTCTGACAATTCACTCAAATCTACTACCGCATTGTGCATTTGGTCGTTAATTAAGAATCGGTGAGGGTGCAGTTCTGCTCTCATGTGCTCTGGTACAAATGTATCTGTGTACTCTACTGTTTCGTGGAAGTTACGGTTAGTGTATAGAGTATCACGACCTTCTTGTGAAGGTGGAATTACTTGTATCTTACATGGAGTGTGGAAATCGTAGTCAGCATCCATCGACTTACCTGACAAATTGACTCTCCATTGTGAAATAGTATTGCTGTTTTCTTCTGAACCTAAGAAGTAAAGTGTACGACTGACGCTAGTAGGTGCCATAGGTTTACCTACGCTTTTACTAGCAGCATTAGTGTTAAGTAGACACAAAATCATGTCACCATGTTCAAAAGCAAACCAAGGTAGTTCACTACCCTCTACTCTTTCTTGTGTCTTTTCACCATTGACATACCACATACCTTCTTTGGCAGTAACAACGCCAATCAACTTTTCATTAATTGCTCTATCAGAGTTGCTCTTAAACATGTTAATTGCTGTCTCTTTTGCATTTGCTCTGTTGTCACGAGTGGTATCTTCAATACCTACAATCATACCAACATAAGTTGCTGTCTCTCTTCCTGAGGAAGTGTTGCCTCCAAGGTTTCTTGTTTCAATGACAAACATTTCTGCCCACTCTACAAGTAAGAAACTATCTTCTTGCATTGGGTTATCTACTGAAAATTCAGCCTTCAACCATGCGGTGAATTCATTGGCTGCTTCTCCAATTTTCTTTTCTGTTCTGTCAGCATACCCTTGCAATCGCTCAAGTACCTCTTCTGGCCATCTTCCTGTGTTATTTTCTTCCATATTATCTACGCTCCATATTTTTCTTTAGTTTTGCTACAAAGTACTCAACAAACGCCAAGTCATCATCCGGCCACTGTATAGCCAGTACAACGAACTCTCCGTATGTGAGCATGAAATTGTGCCAATCTTCTTCACTTTCCATAAGTGGTTTGGCACGGTGTCTGAGGCCTTTGAGCACACCCAGACGACTGTATCCGCTTTCAAGCGAATTTGCTAGTAGCGCAGTAACCTTTGGGAAATCTGACCCCATCAGGTTTAGCGCCGCTTGGTTGAGAGACCTAGTGTCTCTTTTGAGGTACTCAATCAAAGCATCCTCTTTGTCAGGTAGTCCGTCAATAATGTCTATTGCGCTTCTTAGACTACCATTGGTCAATCCTATCAGTGAATGTGTATGTGTGAACCACTCCGAAGGCTTACCTTCCTTTTCAATTATGTAGTTCAGCCTTTGTACAGCACTGTCATCGTCGACTGGCTTGAATTCGAATGTGAGACATCTGTCTCTTATTGCACTGTTTATGGGTGAAATGTCATTGGCTGCTAGAATGAATATGGCTGTACCATGACTGCCTTCCATAATCTGCTTGAGTGCTTTCTGAGCAGGGGCAGTAAAACTATCTGCTTCATCAAGGAAAATTATTCTGCGACTTACACCCAGTGCCTTTTGTTTACTAATACGCTTTAGTTCTCTGACATAGTCAATGCCTCTGTCATCACTAGCATTAGTAACTATGAAGTTCATCGGGTCGAAGAACTCCCCTAACATGTCCTTGGCTAATGCAATCGCAGCACTGGACTTACCAACACCCGGTGGACCTACGATGAGTATATTACTAGGACAGTTGTCCACAGACCAGTTGGAAGCAGACTCTACGAATGCTTCACATCCAACTAGTTCACCAATGGTGGTTGGTCGGTACTTTTCTCTGAGGTTCATTGCCTTCACTATTCCTTATTCATTTATAACCAGTTAGTCTCAGTTGGCCATTTCTATCAAATCTGTTAGTTGGCATATTTCACCATATCCTGCATTTTCATCTATGTACTCTAGTGTTACTTTCTTAATACGCATGTCAATAAGACTGAACTCATTTATCTCAGACATGACTACAACTGCATACTCATCTACAGGTAACCAGTTGTTACCCACCAGTACACCTTGTGTCGCTAACTTCTGTCTTATGTGCTGAGCCATACCTACAGGTAGTTTGCTTTCGCCCACCACATATGTCTCGTAGCCATCCATGGAAGCAAGTCTTACATGAGTCTCGAATTCTTCATCCTTCATTATGTCTGTAACAAGAAGGTGTACATGGAATGCATCTTTCAATAGCACCCATCCACCTTCTCCACCTATAGTGAAACCTGTGTTGACAGTCAGGCGGAGCCTCTCGTCTTTCTCTAGTGTCTCCAGTAAATGACTGACATCTTCGCTGGCACTTATTGGCACACCTATCTTTACCGGGCATGTAAGTTTTAACTTACTTAGGTAGGAGGTCCTGTCTGCGTATCCTAGTTTGTATATGTCCCAGTCATCATCTATTGCCATGACATCGGTAATGCATTTGACTTGGTTGACATCAGCCTCTACCTCGAATATTGCTTCTGAGTCTGTGTAAGGTAGGTCAGTTACCTTCCCTATCACTTGCTTGTCTCTGTTGTACAAGACTCCGTTGAACTTACCTTTGGGGAATTCAGTTATGTGTAGGTACCTACGAGGCTTAGATATTACTTCTGCGTACACATCAGTAGGCGCTATCAGTTTGTCCCACGCTCTATACATAGGTCCCTTGAATGCCTGACCGGGTTGCATAGTCCTAACCTCCATCTCTATCTGCTCACTGGAAAACAACTTACCTGCAATCTCAGAGGGGTGCATAGTTTCTAACATCCTTCTTACAGACTGCAGGCTCTGTCTATTGGTAGATAAGTATGAAATCAATTGTAAGAATCGGTCTACTGGAATGGGTGGCCTTTCGTCTAGCGACCTTGCCCAGAATAACATTGCCTCTTTCTCATTCATTTTGCTGGCAATTTTCAGGAAGCCTTCGTCTTTTATTCTAGTCATGAGATGAAGCGCTTGCTTGACAGTCATACCCTCACCACCATACTCAGGTGACTCAAGGGAGAGTAGAGGTACTATCGGCTTACCTGCCATAGCCTCATCCCACACAAGGGGAGAGATGCTGAGTTTCTTACAAAGGTCATCTCGTATTTCTCTAACACTTGTGAACTGTCTCTGGTATCTTGAATACTTAGGAAAGAATATGTCTATCAGGTTCTGCAAATCATCCTGACCATCATTCATCATCTGAGTAATGGTAGTCAGTGCACCTTCCCAATACAGAGACCTGTTCTCAGAATCACTCATGTAATTCCTATACATTTCCCTGAGTTTCTCAGAAATGTGTGCTGCCTCAGCCAGTAACATCTGACCCCTCCAATTCTTGGAGGGCATGTTGAATTGCTTTGGCTAGTGAAGTTGCATCCTCAAGGTTCAGCCGCACGCCCTCTCTCGTGTAGCCTTCTCCCTTAGGGTGCTCTATTGTTTTTCTAACTCGAATATCTATACTGGCAGGTGACTTACCTTTGGGCTCGACGACACTCATTACGACTTCCGACTTGCCTCTCCACTTAACGGAGGTACAAGGGACACGCCACTTGATAGTCTGCTCGAAGCCTCT